>ERZ773211.1-NODE-1-length-260449-cov-83.5464_pt1 | contig 260449 bp, 233 predicted proteins | sample MGYA00511914_ERZ773211 | MGnify/ENA primary metagenome ERZ773211 (study PRJEB29015, sample SAMEA2738163) | human oral metagenome | biome: human oral; feature: human-associated habitat; material: saliva | place: China | collected 2242 ...
TTTATCATTTCTTTTATATTTTGTCAAGAACTTTTTTATAATTTCTTAACATTTAATATTTTGAAATGTTCAATTGTTCGTCTTCTTCTTGAGAAGACTTTTACTATTCTATCATCAGTTATTTATTATGTCAATACATTTTTTTAAAAAAAACTGAGGAAAAATATCTCTCTTCCTCAGTTTAATTATTTGTTACTATTTAGCTTATTTTCTTAATAAAGAAATGTTTAACTCAAGTAATTGTTCTAAATCTACTGGTGATGGAGCTTGAGTCATTGGATCTGCTGCATTCGCAGTTTTAGGAAACGCAATTGTATCACGTAAATTATCGCGACCAGCTAATAACATAACAAATCTATCTAATCCAAGAGCACAACCTCCGTGAGGTGGTACACCATATTCAAATGCATCTAATAAGAATCCAAATTGTTCTTGAGCTTGTTCTTGTGTGAATCCTAATGCTTTAAACATAGAAGATTGGACTTCTTTATCGTAGATACGGATACTTCCTCCACCTAACTCATATCCATTAAGTACTATATCATAAGCTTGTGCATATGCTTTTTCTGGTGCAGTTTCTAATAATTCTACATCTTCTACTTTCGGCATAGTGAATGGGTGGTGAGCTGCACTGTAACGACCTTTTTCTTCATCATACTCTAATAAAGGCCAGTTTACGACCCATAGATAATTGTATTTGTCTTTATCAATTAAGTCTAAATCAGCTGCTAATTTTTGACGTAATGCACCTAATGATGCGTAACATACTTTCTTACTATCTGCTGCAAATAAGATAATATCTCCAACTTCTGCATCTACGCGAGCAACTAATTCTTGAGCTACTTCATCTGTAAAGAATTTAGCAATTGCCCCATTTAATCCTTCTTCAGTTACTTTAATCCAAGCTAATCCTTTTGCTCCATAGTTTGCAACATATTTCCCTAATGCATCGATATCTTTACGAGAATATTGCTCTGCACATCCTTTAGCTACGATACATTTTACAGCTCCACCTTGTTCTACTGCATTCGAGAACACTTTGAAGTCTAAGTTCTTAACAAGATCACTAACATCTTTTAATTCCATACCAAAACGAGTGTCAGGTTTATCACTACCAAATCTTTCCATTGCTTCTTCATAGTCAAGTCTTGGGAATGGTAATACTACATCAATTCCTTTTACTTCTTTCATAACATGTGCAATTAAACCTTCTATCATAGTAAGAATTTCTTCTTGAGACATAAAGCTCATTTCCATATCGATTTGTGTAAAGTCTGGTTGTCTGTCTGCACGTAAGTCTTCGTCACGGAAACAACGAGCTACTTGATAGTATCTGTCAAATCCAGCAACCATTAATAATTGTTTAAATAATTGTGGTGATTGTGGTAATGCATAGAATTCACCTGGGTGAACCCTACTTGGTACTAAGTAGTCACGTGCTCCTTCTGGAGTAGACTTAGTTAAAATTGGTGTTTCAACATCAACAAACATGTTGTTGTCTAAATAATCTCTAGTTGCTTTAGTAATTTTTGAACGTAAGTGTAGTACCTCTGCAAGTTCTGTTCTTCTTAAGTCTAGATAACGATATTTGAGACGTAACTCCTCACTTGATAAACTTGCATCATCTAAAACGAATGGTAATGTTTTTGCTTTAGATAAAATTTCTAACTTATCAGCAATAATCTCCACTTTACCTGATGCAATCTTTTCGTTTACTGTAGATTCATTTCTTAATACTACTTCACCTTCTATAGAAACAACAAATTCATTTCTTAAAGTTCCTGCAACTTCATGTAATTCTGCATTTTTTTCTCCTGAGAATACACATTGAACTACACCCATTCTATCTCTAACATCGATAAAAATTAAATTACCAAGGTCACGACGTTTACTAACCCAACCTTTTAATGTTACTTTCTTTCCTACATATTTTTCATCTATACGCCCAGCGTATTCTGTTCTTCCGTATGCGCTCATTATTTTTCTCCTCTCAATTTCTCTTGTAAATAATCAACTATGTTTTCTAACTTAATTGTTTCTTGTTCAAATGACTTCATATCTTTAACAACAAGTGTTCCACTTTCAAGCTCACTTTGTCCAATTATTATAGAATATTTTGCATTATATCTATCTGCAATCTTCATTTGTGCCTTCATTTTTTTATCAAAATAATCATTTTGTACGCTGTATCCAGCTAGTCTTAAATCATTAGTAAGTTTAACTCCAGCATTAGAAGCATCTTCACCCATAGCCACAACAAAAACATCTATTGTGTCATCTATAGGTAATTCTATACCTTCACTTTCTAAAGCCAATAGTAATCTTTCTATACTTAAAGCAAAACCAATACCTTTTTTATCTTCAGGACCATCTAACAGTCTAATTAAACCATTATAACGCCCTCCGCCACAAAGTGTTTTCAATTCTACTTCAGGATTATCAATCATAATTTCAAATGCAGTGTGAGTATAATAATCTAATCCACGAACTAAATTATGATCAATTTCATATTTCACCCCTAAAGCATCTAAATGTTTAAGTACTTCTGCAAAGTATTGTTTAGATTCCTCTCCTAAATAATCTAATAACTTCGGAGCTGATTTAATAAGTTCATGCCCCGCATCAACTTTACAATCCAATATTCTCATAGGATTTTTATAAAGTCTATTATTACAATCTTCACAAAATTCATTTATTCTCGATTCAAAATGCTTAACTAAAGCTTCATTGTATGCTTGTCTTTCTTCAGGATTTCCTAAAGAGTTAATACTCACCTTAATATTTTCTATACCAAACATTCTATAAATGTTATAAGCTAAACTGATAACCTCTGCATCAATTTTAGGACTTTCCTCACCAATTACCTCTACACCATATTGAACAAATTGACGATAACGTCCTTTTTGTTTTCTTTCATATCTAAACATTGGTCCAACATAATATAATTTTTGCGGTTGAATTGTTTTTGCAAATAATTTATTCTCAATATATGAACGAACTGTCCCTGCTGTACCTTCTGGCCTTAAAGTCAAAGATCTATTTCCTTTGTCCATAAAAGTATACATTTCTTTTTGAACTATGTCCGTAGTATCCCCAACTCCTCGACTGAATAATTCTGTTGATTCAAACATAGGAGTTCTTATTTCTTCATAACAAAAGTTCTTACTAATTTCTCTTAGTTTCCCTTCGATATACTGCCATTTTATACTTTCTTCTGGTAGTATATCTTGAGTTCCTCTTGGCATACTAATTACCATGTTTTTTCTCCTTTCAAATTTTAATCTTCCCATACATTCCAATATAAATTAAAAATCGCCCCATATAGCTGTAACTACATGGGACGATAACATACTTCGTGGTGCCACCCTAATTCATATCGGAATACCGATACCTTATTTACTGTTTATTAAATTTTACAAAAAGTGTTCTTTACTTTAATCATTAATATTTAATCTTTCAGCCTGGGGATTAAACTCTCTTTCTATTAAAACATAAAGTAAAATTCTTTTTACTATATTTTGTCACGGTTCTTTTAAATATATTATACCAAACTTATACCCTTGTCAAGAAATTATTGTATATTTTATATTATATTTTTCGTTTTGATTTAGTACTTCTACCTGTATTAACTAGATTATTTTTCTACAAAATTCAACATTAATAGCTACTATTTTTTTCACTATATAATATTGATTTATTACTAATATGTAGATATCTTACGTATTTAATTTAATTACTTATTATTTAATTCACTTGATTTTTTTTTCTTAACATTATACAATTAATTATAGTTAAAGACATTAAAGAAAGGAGCGTAGCTCTTTATGAAAAAAATAATCTCTATTTTAATGCCTATATTAGCAATTTTTTTCCTAGTAGGTGGAACATACTACTATCTTACTTCAGGAAATAAGAATTTTAAAGAAGAACATTCTAAATATATATCATTAATAAATGATTCACATGATTTCAATTCAGGTTTAAAAGGACTTGAAACATTGACTACTGAAAAAGCAAAAGAAACTCTAAGAAACATAGATAACGATATTGATATAGCTACTGAATTAGTAAAAGTTGATGAAGCTTTAAACAATGCTAACCTAGAAACGGCTCATAATCATTTAAAACAAGCTAAAAAAGTTGATACAAACCATATCTTTTCTAAAGGAATTTCATATTTAGAAAATCAATTAGATTACTACGATGATGCTCTTGTTGAAATTTTAAAACTTGATTCTACTTCACCTAATTATGCAGATCAAGTAAAAACAATTTTGGCTAAATATGATTTTAAATATAATGCATTAAAAGAAAAACTTTTAAACTCAGAAACTTCAGAGTTAGAACAAGACCATAAAACTAACGTTACAAAAAAAGAGGAAACAAAAAAAGAATTAGGCGATAAAGAAGATTCTAAAAAAGAGAAAACTTCTGAAAATAAAGGAAATAGTAACGGAAAACATACTGCTACAGATTCTAAAAAAACATCTTCAATACCTAATACAAAAAACCACCCTCAAATAATCGGACAACAGGTTCCAGAAACTTACAATACGATTCGTTATACTCAAGAGGGCGCAACAAGTAGAAGTATTATAGAAAATGAATTGAAAGGTGATATTTCTAATTTTACAAACGAAGAAATAGACGCTGCAATAGCAAGTTATAACGCAAAAAACCAAGGATAGCAAATTGCCATCCTTGGTTTTTTATATACTATTAGATTCAAAAAATAAGATTAAACTATCCTGAATCCCTTCAAAACACCTTTATTTTTCTACAGCTATAACTTCAATCTCTATATTACCACCTAATGGTAGTGCCGCTACTTGAAATGCTGATCTAGCAGGAAGTACATCATTAAATTGCTCTGCGTAAACTTTATTAACTTCTACAAAGTCAGCAATATCTTTTAATAACACTAATGATTTCACAACATGGTTCATAGAACTTCCAGCTTCTTCTAATACTGCTTCAATATTTCTAAAAACTTGTTTAGCTTCCTCGATAACTCCTCCTTCTACAATTTTTCCAGTTTCAGGATTAATACCTAATTGACCCGAACAGAAAATTAGATTTCCTACTTTATTAGCTTGAACGTATGGTCCTACTGCTTTTGGCGCTTTTGGTGTATTTACTTCTGTTATTTTCATTTAATAAATCTCCTTTATTTATATTATTATTTTTATATTAATTATTTAACGCTTGTTTTAAATCGTCGATTAAGTCTTCTGAGTCTTCTACTCCACAAGAAAATCTTAATAAAGTTTGTGTAACTCCTTGAGCTAACCTTTCTTCTTCACTCATGCATGCGTGAGACATAGTTGCTGGATGAGAAATTATAGATTCTACCCCTCCCAAGCTAATTGCATAAATCGGAATTTTGATTTTTTTAAGAAATGTTTTCAAATCATCTTGTTCAAAAAATTCAAACGAGAAAACAGCTCCTCCTGAGCTAGCCTGTTCTGTATGAATATCATAAAATTTACAACTTGTAAGATTAGGGTAATATACCTTTTTAATTTTATCTTGAGTTTCTAAGAATTTAGTAAGAATTTTCGCATTTCCTACAGATTTCTCCATTCGTAATCCCATAGTTTTCATTCCTCGTAAGATTAACCATGCATCTTCTACTCCTAAAATACCACCGAAATTCTTTTGTAATAAACAAATTTCATTGGCGATTTCCTCATTATTCGTAACTGCACAACCAGCTGTAACATCGCTATGACCGTTAACAAACTTAGTTAAACTCTCTATCACAATATCACATCCTAAATCTAATGGTTTTTGATATAAAGCGGTCATAAAAGTATTGTCCGCAACAGTTTTTATATTATGTTGCTTAGCAATTTCTACTATCGCCTTAATATCCGATACCTTTAACAAAGGATTAGATGGAGTTTCGATATAAATCATTGCAGTATTATCTTTAATAGTAGCTTCTAGTTCTTCTAAATTTTGATAATTAATAAAACTAACTTCTATTCCATATTTTTTCAAAATTTTCGAACTAAACTGGAATGTTCCTCCATAAACATCTTTAGGTAGTATTATATGCTCCCCACTATTCAACAACATTAAAACAGTTGTTATTGCTGACATCCCTGAAGCAAATGCAAAACCAAATTTTGCTTTGTGCAAATTAGCAACAGCTGCTTCTAACGCCAATATCGTCGGATTCCCAAAGCGACTATACGAATATTTACCACAATCTTTATATCCTTCTTTTTGGTCAAATGTAGTAACTTGATATTTAGGAATCGATGCGGCACCAGTATAATCATCTATTACAGGGTATCCATGTAATAAATTAGTATTTATCCCTTTCATGAGATTTTCCTCCTAATTTCCATTTATTTTTTTACCTTGCAATTTAATTATAAAATATAATGAAAATTTTTTCAATAACTATCGTATCCGTTTTCATTTTTTCCGTAAGAATACCATACCTCTGCTAATCCCTCTATTAGAAATAACAAATAAAAAAGCTATAACTAGATATAAAAATCTAATTATAGCTTTCTTGTATTTCTAATTAAAGAACAACTACGTTAGCTGCTTGTGGTCCACGAGCACCATCTTCAACTTCAAATTCAACTTTATCGCCTTCTTTTAAAGTTTTGAATCCGTCTTTTTTAATACTTGAGAAGTGAACGAAGATATCTTTTTCTCCTGCTACTTCGATAAATCCGAATCCTTTTTCCTCGTTAAACCATTTTACTGTACCTTGTTTCATAAGTTACAATCTCCTTTTTATTTTATATTTTATTATCAATAATCAATCGTATTCTTGCTGTTAAAGATAATAAATAAAATAAATGTGATATTGTGCTATTCACTTAAAAAACTTAGAACCTGTATTACAATTTTTACTATATGTTTTATTGACTTTCTTTATTATACTTCATATTAATATAATATGCAACAAAAAAGACTCACAAAAATAAAAAAGCCTCTCGGCCTTTTTATTAAAACTCTTCGTCTTCAGTTGAAATGTTGAATTTAGATACTATACCATCGTTATCGAAATCATAGACATCTTCACTTTCTTCCATATCTTCTTCTTCAATTAGAGCATCTACTTCATCGTGGATATCATCTTGTTCTTCATCTCCAAATTCTTCAATATCCTCTTCATCATCGATCTCAAATTTTTGAACACTTGGTTCAACAAAGTTTTTGATATCTTCTACAAATAGACTGTCTCTTAATTTCCAACTTCCATCTTCTACACAAACGAATCTTCCATCTAAATTTAAGTCAGTATAGAAGTATGCTGCTTGTGCTGTAAATTCTTCATCATCAACACTTCTTAATGGTTTAATGTAGTCTAGGAAATCATAAATATTTAATTTTTCAATTCCTTCTTCTACCATATATGCATAACATAAATCTATTAACGACATTTCCTTAATTTTTTCTGCGCTTAACTCTTTTAACTTTACCATTTATATTAGATTCCCTTCTTTTTTTATTTATTACATTTTTTCTGGAGCAGATACTCCGATTAAGTCTAAAGCATTTCTTAAAGTTATTTTAACTGCAGTAATTAATGCTAAATAACTTTGAGTTTGTTCTTTATTTTCAGTTATTACTTTATTGTTATTATAGAATTTGTGGAATGAACTTGCAAGACTTTGTAGATAATTACAAATTCTGTGCGGTTCATAATTTTTAGCTGCTTGTGCAACTATTTCTGGATAATATGCTAAGTTTTTCAGTAAGTCTACTGAGTACTCATCTGTTAGCAATTCATAATCACAATTTTTCACATCGTATTCAGCTTGTTCTGTCGCTTGACGTAAGATTGAACAAATTCTAGCATGAGCATATTGAACATAGTATAATGGGTTATCGCTTGATTGTTCTTTCGCTACTGCAAAGTCAAAATCTAAATGACTATCTGCACTTCTCATTACTAAGAAATAACGAGCAGCATCTGCTCCTACTTCATCGATTAAATCACGAAGTGTAATTGCTTTACCTGTTCTCTTACTCATTTTTACAACTTCCCCGTTATTAAGTAGTTGTACCATTTGCATAATTAACGCTTCTAATTGATTTGCTTTATACCCCATAGCTACTACACTAGCTTTAAGTCTAGCTACATAACCATGATGATCTGCACCAAGAACGTCTAATAACAAATCAAATCCACGATCTAATTTATTTTTGTGATACGCTATGTCACTAGTTAAATATGTTAATGAACCATCTGCTTTAATTAATACACGGTCTTTATCATCCCCTGTACCTAAAGCTGTTGTTTCTAACCATAAAGCTCCATCTTTTTCATAAACAAAACCTTGTTCTCTTAAAGATTCTAAAGCTTTATCTACAAGACCATTTTCATATAAAGATTTTTCACTAAAGAATACATCATATTCTAATCCAAAATCTCCAAGATCTTTTTTGATGTTTTCCATTTCATATGCAACTGCATACTCACGAATAAACTCATTTAAGTCTTCTCTTTCTAATAATGAATCACCAAATTCATCTTTTAGTTTTTGACCTAGAATTTTGATATCTTCACCGTGGTACGCATCTTCTGGCAGCTGTGCATCGATACCTAGCGCTTGTTTATAACGAACAATTGCAGAAGTAACTAAGTTGTTAATTTGATTTCCTGCATCATTGATGTAATACTCACGAGATAAATTATATCCTGATTTTTTCATTATTCTAGCTAAAGAGTCAGAATAAGCAGCATTTCTAGCATGACCTACGTGTAGTGTTCCTGTTGGATTAGCTGATACATACTCTAATAGTACTTTTTTACCTTGTCCAATGTTGTTTTCACCATAGTTAAAGTCGTCTTCTAATATTTTACCAACAACACTACCTAGACTTGATTTTTTAACGAAAAAGTTAATAAATCCTGGGCCAGCAATTTCAATTTTTTCTACCGCTTCATCTTCTTCAATATTACTGATTATTTCCTCGGCAATAACTCTAGGGTTTTTACGTAAAACTCTTGTTAATTGCATCGCTACATTTGAAGAAAAATCTCCATTATCTGTGTTTTTTGGAGTTTCTACATGAATATCTACTCCATCAATTTCTAATTTGGCTAAAGAATTTTGTATTAATTCTACTATTTTATTTTTCACCAAAAATTCCTCCTAATTACCTACTAAATGTTTTTCACTAATATTTTCAATTTATTTTGCTGTTTGTCATTTTTTCCGAAATATATATTGTACACTATCTCAAATAAAGTAAAACTATTTTTTGCCATCTTACTTATTTTTACAAGTTGTGTCTCCAATTTCATCTGACCATATTGTGTACTATAATCATTACTTGTTTTAGTATATGCCAAGTACATTTTTGAATCGTCTTTTTCTATACTAACACTTTCTTTTATTTTGTCAATAAAAATTTCTATTTTTTTGTTATTTTTATCACTATAAGTTATTTTCTCACTTGTAGCTTCTTCAATATGTGCCCCTACATGAGAATCTTCATGAATTTTTTCAGCATCAACATATGTTGTTATTTTAATTTTATTACTCATTAATACTTTCTAATTCCTCTTCAATTTCTAACCAAGAATTATTTAATTCATCAACTTCTGCAGTTAATTGTTTTAATTTTTCATTAAATTCTTGTGTTTTTATCATATCAGTATAAACTTCTTCTTTTGCAAGTTCATTATTGATAGCCGATATCTCTTCTTCCAGGCTTTCAATTTTTTCCATTAACTCATCCCGAGTTCTTTCTAATTTCCTTACACGTCTTTTAGTTTCTTTATCTAAAATGTAATTATTAGTTTCTTTCACTACAACAACTTCCTCAGTTTTATTCGTTAATTGTTGAGCTATTTTTTCTTGTTCTCTTTTTTCTAGATAATAATCATAATTACCTAAATACATATTATGTCCATTATCAGTAATATCTAATACTTTATTAGCTATCTTATTAATAAAGTACCTATCGTGACTTACAAAAACAATCGTTCCTTCGTAATTTTTAAGAGCTTCTTCCAATACCTGTTTACTAGTAATATCAAGGTGGTTGGTCGGTTCGTCTAATATTAATAAATTATTCTTTTCTAACATTAATTTCGCAAGTTGCAATCTAGCTTTTTCTCCACCAGAAAGATCTCTTACTATTTTAAGAACATCGTCTCCTCTAAATAAGAATCTACCAAGAACAGTTCTTACTTCTGCTTCCTTCATCAAAGGATATTCATCCCAAAGTTCATTTAATATCGTTTTTGAAGATTCAAATTCTGCTTGTTTTTGATCGTAGTATCCTAGTGACACTTTGCTACCATATTGAACAGATCCAGTAATTTCTTTTTGTCTCTTAGCAATTGTTTTTATTAAAGTAGATTTTCCTATACCATTTCTTCCAACAACAGCTATTCTGTCTCCTTTATATACAGCAAGATTATAACTTTGACCCACTTTAGTTCCATTATAACCAACTTGTAAATCACTAATTGTCAACACATCACGACCACTTTGCTCTTTAATTAAAAACTCTATCCCCGCTGCTTTATCATCTTTTTTAGGATTATCTATTAGCTCCATCTTATCTAGTACTTTTAAGCGACTTTTAGCCATTTTACTAGTTGAAGCTCTAGCTATATTTTTCTGAACAAATTCTTCTAATTTTTTTATATCTTTTTGCTGACTAGTATATTCTTTTAATTGTTTTTCATAATCTTCTTCATACTGCACTAAAAACTTAGAATAGTTACCTACATATTTCTTAAGCTTACCAAATTCTAAGTTGTATACAACATTAACAACTTTATCTAAAAAATATCTATCGTGACTTACAATTACTATTGCACCATTATATGCTGATAAATAATTTTCTAACCATGCTACATTTTCCATATCAAGGTGGTTGGTCGGTTCGTCTAGAACTAGTAAATCAGGCTCACTAAGTAACAATTTCGCCATAGATAGCCTTGTTTTCTCTCCACCAGAAAAAGTACTAATCTTCTTATCAAATACTTCTTTTGTAAAATCTAATCCATAAAGAACACTTTCTATTTTACTTTTATAATGATAATCCTTATGAGTTAATACTTCATTTTGCAATCTATCATATTTATTAAGAAGCGATGGATTATTTTCGATATTTTCGGGAGTTAATTCGAATGATAACTTCTCTAATTCCGCTTCTAAAGTAATTATCTCATCGAAGCAAGTAATCATTTCTTCATAAATTGACAAATCTTCTCTTACGATAAATTCTTGAGATAAATATCCGACTGTTGTATTTTTTGAAATGGTTCTCTCTCCACTATCAAAACTAATAGCACCTGCTATAATTTTTAATAATGTACTCTTTCCAGCTCCATTTCTTCCTACTATTGCAACACGATCTTTATCGTTAATCTCTAGTTTAACATTTGAAAATATCTCATTTACAACAAAATTTTTCGTTATATTATTTAACTGAATTAACATAGTTTCTCCTTTCTCACATATTTTTACTTAATTTGATAAAACCTTAATGATTTCATTTATAACTGAAATATTATATCATATTTTCAGCATTTACGCTAATAATTGTAGTCTTTATCTTCCATTATTATTTCTAACTTACAATTGATAGTTTTTATCAATTATATCTTGAAATTTGAAACAATAAAGTTATATTCTAAATTATAAAATTTATAATAATTTATTTACATAACATATATTTTATTATTCTAATTTTTCAGCATATTTTATATGTAAATAGAAAAATATTTTTTATATAATCTTTAAACATTTTAAATGTTTAAAGTTAAATTTATAATATAATTTTTATAGGTTATTGTTACCTATTTATATAAATGTTATAATACAAATGTATAATAAATTTATAGAATAAGGGGGATTCGTTCATGAAACCAAAAAAAATATTATCAGTCCTTATGGCTGCTGGATTAGCATTTACTGCTGTTGGATGCAGTAGTTCATCTAATTCAACTTCACAAAATTCAAATCAACCAGCTGACTATGTTGCTGGTGTATCACTAGATAAACCAATAAAAGTAGATAAAGAAGCAGGTACTATTACTGTTCTTACAAAAATTAACGGTAAATACTTCGATGAAGCTACAAGACATAACTCTGTAGAACAAAGTGGTACGAATGGTGCAAAATCAATTTTTACAGCATTTGCTAAACCAGAAGAATTCTACAACGCTTTAATTGAAATTGGTGCAAAACCTGGAAATAATATGAATCCAAATAATGCAACTACTACTCACGTAGAAGGAACTCCAATCAAAGCAGAAATTACTTGGAATGGTGCAGAGAAAAAATATGATATCAATGAAGTGGTAAAAGATAGTAACGGAAAACAAATTGATTTCCGCTTCGGTGGTAACTTAGAGCGTGCAATCGACAAAAACACAGGATGTTTATCTTGTCTAGATAGTTGTCCTGTTGGTATTATTTCAAATACTACTTACACTTATGGAGCTGTTGAAACTCGTAAAGAAGTGAAATTCAGTGGTAATGAAGATGTTCTACCAGAAGACGGAACTTATGCAGCAGTAATTTACAGCATCAAAAAATAATAATTAGTTATGTTAATTATTATAACTAAGTAAGCTATTTATGCATATTCGTAATAGCATATAAATATTTAATTTTCTTATATAAAAACCCCTCAAATATTTATATACTATGAAGGAGCGACTCTATAAAGGTGATAATCCAAAAGTCCCTTTTGTGTCGCTCCCCTATTTATGATACAAGGAGAAAATTAATGAAACGCTTAAGATTATTATTTTATTTTACAAGTGTTGGTATAGCTGTTGGTTATTTCTTCGCATTCTTACTGTTCTTCTTTACACAGTTTGAAATGTTAGCTGACCAAAGTCTTGTAATATTTGTTTGGACTGTTTACGGTATAATGACAGGTTTATATTTTAAACGTATAAATCGTAAATATACATTCTTCATTATAGAAGCAATTATACTTCTAATGGCTATTTTTTCAGGTAAAACTAAAACTTTACTATACATTGCTCGTGAAGTACTTCATGCAGGTTCAATTAGCCAAATTAGAATTCCATTTATTATTGCTGTGGTAGTTGTTAACTTAATAAATCTTTATATTATTTTAACACTTTCTAAATACCAAAAAGTTTATACTAAAGATGAACTTAAAGTATTAAAACAAAAAGAAGTAAAACTTAGTGATTTAAGAGAAGTCGATCCTGAGGAAGAGAAAAAATTAAAAGCACAACGTAGAAAAGTTAGATATATTACACTTATTGGTTTTGCAATCTTCTTCGCAATTTACTTCGCAGTGCCTAGTTTCAAAAATGGAATAAACACAGCATTCGCAACTTTATCTCAATTCGATACAAATGCTGTAATCGAATATTTACGTGGCTGGGGAGCATGGGCTGCAGTTGTTTCTGGAGTACTTATGGTTCTTCAATCAATCGCCGCTCCTATTCCAGCATTCTTAATCACATTGTCTAACGCAGCAATCTTCGGTTGGGTTGCTGGAGCTGCTTTATCTTGGTCTACAGCTATGCTTGGAGCAGCACTGTGCTTCTACATTGCCCGAGGACTTGGACGTGATGTAGTAGAAAAACTTACAAGTAAGGGTGCAATGGCAAGTATTGACGTATTCTTCGAACGCTACGGAGATAAAGCAATTCTTATCTGTAGATTATTACCATTCGTATCATTTGACTTCGTTAGTTATGCAGCTGGACTTACAAATATGAGCTTCTGGCGATTCTTCATAGCAACTGGTGTCGGACAATTACCAGCAACTATCGTCTATTCATATGTAGGTGGTACATTATCAGGTGGTGTTAGAAACTTATTTATCGGATTAATGTGTCTATTCGCATTATCAATCGTTATCGGAATCATGAAAAAAGTTTATAACGATAAACATAAAAAAGAAGAAGAACTTGGAATTTCTTCTAACTAAATAAAAAAAATTAACTAGATATTGTATCCGCATATCTAGTTAATTTTCATTTACTATACATTTATTCCTGTTTGACTCAATTGTCTCATGAAGAAGAATTTTTCTACACCTATTTCTACTTCTTTATTTATATTCAATCTATAATCGATGTAAACGTCTATTCCATCAACCACATATTTTGAATATAATTCTTCATTAAATTTATCATCCATCGAAACCACGACAGCTCTATCTACTCTCCCACCTCAACAAAACTGTTGAAATAAAGAGATTATCACATGATTTTTATTTTTTTCTTTTAATAGTTTTTTCGCTTGTTCATTTATTTTTATTGTCATTTTTTCTCCTATTCTACTCTATTACTTTTAGAGATCCTACCATGTTTACTTTTTTAATTTTTTATACATTACTATCATTACTACTATCGTAATCAATTTTGTATTCATTAAGCAGTGATTCCCACTTGGTTAAAATATTTCATAAATAGGAATTTTTCTACACCTATTTCTACATTTTCTCCTATATTTAATCTATAGTCAATATAAACATCCATTCCATCAACTACATATTTTGAATATAATTCTTTATCGAATTTGCTTGCTATCGAAACCCCGATAACTTTATTTACTCCGCCACCTCAACAAGACTGTTGAAATAGCGATACTAATATATAGTTTTTATTCTTTTCTTTTAATAATTTTTTCGCTTCATCATTTATTATAATTGCCATTTCTTTCTCCTATTCTACTCTATTGCTTTTAGAGCTTCTACCATGTTTACTTTTTTTAATTTTTTATGCATTACTATCATTACTACTATCGTAATTAATACTGTTATTCCTGATGCCAATAAATACACAACTAATGGCACTTTACTACTAAACATCATATCACGACCCGCTAGTTCTAATATTATTTTCAAGTACATCCTATAGCCAAGATAGTTACCTAAGATAATACCTACCGCACTTAAGTAAAAAATTTCTCTAAATACATAAATAGTTACTTCACTCGGATAAAATCCAAGAACTTTTATCGTTGATAATTCTCTTATTCTCTCTGAAATATTTACATTTATTAAATTATATAATACCACAAGAGCTAACGTTAACGAACAAATTACCATTACCGCTACTATAATATCAATCCCTTTTATAAAATTATCCAATATCTCTTGGATTTTTGAATTATCACTTATATTTACTATATCCTTATTATTATGTAAATTACTTACTACATTCTCTACAGTTTCTTTTCCACCTGTAGTTTGTACTAAAAATGTATTATCTTTATACTGTTTATTAAACACAGATTCATAATAATCTCTATTAATATATATTGCATGTCCAAAGTAATTTTTATTGATTTCGCCTACTGTTAGTGTATATTCCTTATTACTTACTACGACAGTAAAATTATCTCCTTTAGTTAACCTATGCAAATATGCAAGCTTTTCACTAACTACAGCTGCATTTTCAGGTATATTTATAATTTTATCCCCATTGTCTTTCAAAGTAATATAATCTTTATAATCATTTTTATCGACTGTTATTAACTGTGCAGAATCTACAATCTCATTATTATTCTCAAAAGTTGCAAGTTGAATATTTACTTTAGTGCTAGCTTTAACATTCTTATCTTCGCTAATCTCTTTTTGAAGTTTTTCTACACTTTCATTATCTATATACGGATTATAAGTTGCTGCTATGTCTACCTTATTTATCACTTTAAACTGTTCTTTAGAAATATCGATAACACCGTATCGTATTCCGAAACCTATAAACATAAGAGTTAAACAGCCTGAAACTCCAAAAATAGTCATCAACATTCTTATTTTATAACGAAAAATATTCCTAAATGTAACTTTTCTTAAAAAGCTAAGTCTTGACCAAATAAATGTTATTTTTTCTAAAAATATCCTACTTCCACCACTTGGTGCCTTAGGTCGTAATAAGTATGCACTTTTTTCTCTTAAATTTTTTCTTAAGGGTATATATATCGCTAAACTTATACATCCTAAAGAGATTACAAATGCCGCTACAAGAATACTTGGAGTATACGCAATTTCTGGTGTATTGAATGTAAAAAATCTTGCATATGAATTATAAATTATAGGCACTATAACTAAGTATGCTCCAATTATCCCAAGAATAGTTCCTATTAAAGTAGATAAACCTCCATACACAAAATACTTTTTAGAAATCTGATAATTACTATACCCCAATGATTTAAGTGTTCCTATATTTATTCTATTTTCATCAATCATTCTAGTTAAAGTAGTTAGTGAAACTAAGATTGATACTACAAATAAAAATATTGAAAAGACATTTGCAACGAAAGTTAAACTACTTGCAGAATCTATAAACTGGGCATAATTTTTTAACCCTCTAATATTCTCTACTGAAAACCTTGGATAACTTTCTTCTTTAAGACTTATTTTTGCTATATTCAATTGTTTTTTATTTTCATCAATCTCTTTTTGAGCTTTATTTAGTTTTTCTATTTGCTCATTATAATTTTTACTATCAACATTTTTTAATAATTCTATTTTTGATTTAACAGTATTTAGTTGGTCTTGTGCTTGATTTATAACCTTCTCATTTTCGTTTAATTTTTTGTTGTTTTTCTCTAAATGATTTTTCTCATCTATATTCTGTTGAACTTTGAATTTCTCAATCAAATTATCTCTTGTTTTATTAACCTCAGTTATATAAGCTTTATCACTATATTTATAATTAATATTTTTCAGTTTAATATTAACACCACTGACATTTTCAAACTTAAAGACGTCTTTTTTCACATATCCAAAGTAATCTTTATTCGCTAAATTATTTTTCGATACTTCTATATGATCCGCACCTTGTACAAAACCTACTACTTTAAACTGATATTGTTTCAAAATATCGCTATCAGTGTTATTTGAAAGAAAAGAAATTTCATCGCCGATATTATAACTACCTTGAAGTGATTCAACTAAAGCTATTTCACTTTCATTATTAGGTAAAGTCCCTTCAATCACCTTAGGTAAAACTAATTTCTCAGGTACCGACTCGATATTTACGAATTCATTACTATTTGTAATTTGTAATTTTTTTATATAGTAGCTCTCACTTATATCAATATTATCTATATCATTGATAAGTTTCATATCCGATTCGTTGATACCATAACTATGACTTATTCTCAAATCATACATCTTATGCCGTTCGATATGTTTGTTATAGGTATTTACCATTGCTGGTGATGTTTCTTTTAAACCAACAAATATAAAAACTCCTAAAAACATTATTATCATTATCGAAATAAATTTTGACTTAGTCCGTGAGACTTCTCTTAATATATCTCTATTTATTGCTTTCATAATACTACCACTCTATCTCATCTATACTCTTAGGATTAGTATTTTGGGTTACTTTTTTAACTTTGGCATCATAGATTTCTATCACTTTATCAGCTGCTTCGGCAATAGAGCTATTATGAGTAATAATAATAACTGTTTTCTTTTCATCAACACTATAATTTTTTAATATATTTAGTATATTTTTACCTGTTTTATAATCTAAGGCTCCTGTCGGTTCATCACAAAGTAACAGTTTCGGATTCTTTGCTATTGCTCTGGCTATAGCTACACGTTGTTGCTCTCCACCAGAAATTTGAGAAGGAAAATTATTCAATCTATTCTCTAAGCCAACTAACTTCAAAATTTCAATTGCATCTTTTGGTTGTTTTACTATTTGTTCTGCTAATTCAACATTTTCTAAAACAGTCAAATTTGGAATTAAGTTATAAAATTGAAATACAAATCCTATATCTTCTCTTCTATATTTTGTAAGCTCATCTTCACTTAAACCAACGATTTCCTTTCCAAAGACATTAATAGATCCCTTACTAGCGTTATCCATTCCACCCATAATATTAAGTAATGTGCTTTTCCCAGCACCACTAGGACCTAAAATTACAACAAATTCTCCTTCATTAATATCAAAACTAATAGCATCATTTGCTATAACTTTATTGCTATTTTCACCATATACTTTAGAAACATCTTTTACAATTATTTTTTGCATAGTATTTCTCCTTTATTCCTATAATATAATTATATCACATATTATTTAATGTTTTAACTTAACCGCTTACTCTTAAACTTTCCTACTAAACAGATTTCTTTACAGTAAAAAAATTTAGTATTATAATATCGTAGACTAGTAAATTTTTACTGAAATTTCTGATTACAATAGAAAGGAGAATATATGCTAAACATTTATGAATATCCATCATGCTCGACATGTAGAAAAGCAAAAAAACTTTTAACTGAAAATAATATTGAAGCAACATACTACAATGTAAAGGAAAAAACACCTACAGTAGATGAATTTAAAAAAATAATCGAAACATTTGACTTACCGCTAAAAAAATTATTTAATACTAGCGGTCTGGTTTACAAAGAACTAGGATTAAAAGACAAGTTGGCTACATTATCTCTTGATGAAGCACTTCAACTGCTTCATGAAAATGGAATGTTGATTAAACGACCACTTGCCTTTGATTTTAAAAATGACATTCTATTATTAGGATATAAAGAAGACGTTTGGGAAAAATCCCTTTTATAAAAAAATTATTAAATTATCTATTGATATTTATAAAAAATAATGTTATAATAGTCGAGATGTGAAAACATTAAATTACGATGTTCCTCTGTTAATCAAGCATTAATAAAGAACATTTTGTAAAAAAAGGAGAAAGAATAATGAGCAAAATCATTGAAGCGATCACTAAATCGCAATTAAGATCAGATATTCCTGAATTCAAAGCTGGGGATACAGTAAGAGTACACGTTCGTATCGTTGAAGGTGGACGTGAGCGTATCCAACAATTCGAAGGAGTAGTTATCAAACGTCGTGGTGGAGGAATCTCTGCTACTTATACTGTACGTAAAATTTCAAACGGTGTTGGTGTTGAAAGAACATTCCCTGTTCACACTCCAAAAGTTGAAAAAATTGAAGTTGTACGTAAAGGTAAAGTTAGACGCGCTAAATTATACTACCTACGTAACTTACGTGGTAAAGCTGCTCGTATTAAAGAAGTACGTTAATAAGAAGAAGCTTAAAAGCCCTATTACATCAGTAACAGGGCTTCTTTTTTTACGATTTGACTATATTTTGACCATGTTTATTAGAAATTTACAATTTTATCCTTATCTATTTTTTATTTTCTAACCATCACAATGCTCTATAGTTTTTTCAACGAGAAATATAATTACAAAAAGGGAGTGACTCGACAAAATCAATTTCTCCGAAATCACGATTTTGAGTCACTTCCCTAATATTTTATAAGTCTAATTTATAATCAGCTGCTTTTACGAATCCTTTTTTCTCCATATAGTAATATACTGCATATGAGATTATTGCTGGTAAAATAAAGTGTAACAACAAAATTTCAATTAATAATACCGAATGAGAAACATGATTAGACATTGTTTGCCATGTCATAAGTTGCCCTACAAGTCCAGATGTCCCCATACCACCACCGGCAGGATTATTTTCCATTCTACAAACAATTGTAGCAATAGGACCTAGAATTGCACTAGCGACTATAGGCGGAATCCATATAATGGGTTTTCTCATAATATTTGGCACCTGTAACATAGACGTTCCTAAACCTTGAGCAAACAATCCATTCCAACGATTTGCTTTAAAACTAATAACTGCAAATCCAACCATTTGTGCTGCACATCCTACAGTAGACGCACCAGCAGCTATTCCGGATAATCCTAAAATAATAGACAACGCTGCAGAGCTTATAGGCAACGTCAAAATTATTCCCATTACTACCGAAACAACTATTCCCATAATAAATGGTTGAAGTTCCGTCGCTTCTCTAATAAATGTACCGAGAATTCTCATTCCCTTTATTAAATAAGGGCCTGTAAAATATGAAACTATCGCACCTATTATAATTGTAATGAATGGAGTAACAATTATATCAATTTTAGTTTTTCCTGAGACAAGTCTTCCTATTTCCGCTGCAATAACAACTGAAATAAACGCTCCTAGCGGATCACCAGATCCTGTAATAACTAATTTACCTTGCTCCAGCAAATGATTAGTTCCTAAATTCGAACCAAATGCGCCTAGAAAACCAACTACTCCCGAAGCTAAGATAACCAACTTAGGTGCCTTAAGCGCATGAGCAACCCCTATACCAATTACTGGCCCTGTTAAAGCCATTGAAATTGTAGCCACAACAACAAGAAAACTAGATAGTGCTCCACTTAAATTTATAGCAATTTGTTTAATAATTAATCCAATAATTAACGTACAGAACAAACCTAATGCCATACCATTCAAGGCGACTATAAAGTATCTATGAAACAACTTTGATAATAAATTATTTTTATTCATATCAAACTCTCCGTATTTAGTAAAGATTATTTTGCACTAATCAGCGCTTAACTATAATTATACCCCAATTTAAAATAATATTCCTTAAATCTGTTTGAGAAAAAATAATGACCACCCCTGAAAAGGGGTGGTTTTCTCTTCGGGTATAACCCTTTGTTACTAACACGCACCTCAAGGCGCTGGCTTTCACATTCGTTCAAGCCCTATTGTATTTTAACGCCCGCTACCCGTTAAACGGGTTTATCTATTTTTTCTTATCTCCAAATGGATTTTTATATTCTTTTGTTGTCAGTTTGTCTATCGCAATATCATGCGATTCTTGTTCTCTGATATATTTTCTTATTGTACTTTCATTCAATCCTACAGTACTTACATAGTATCCTTCTGCCCAAAACTTTCTATTTCCGTATCTGTATTTCAAGTTTGAATGCATATCAAATATCATTAATGAACTTTTTCCTTTCAGATATCCCATAAAACTTGATACACTATATTTTGGCGGTATTGATAGTAGCAAATGTATATGATCTGGCATTATATGTCCTTCTATTATTTCCACTCCTTTATACTTACATAACCTTTTTATTATATCTACTATATCTCGTTTGTATTGATTAAATTCTATTTTTCGTCTATACTTAGGTGTAAATACAATATGGTATTTACATAACCACTTTGTATGCGATAAACTATTATGTTTATTTGCCATTATAAAAATCATCCTTTCTTTATTTTAGAGCTTGAACTACTCTTATTTTATCAAGAAAGGATGATTTTTCAATTGTTTAACTTTTGTCTCACACCCGCATAGCGGGTGGTTTTTTGTTTCGGAGACTTCGCCTCCTCAACTGGCTAAAGCCCTTAAGAAAAAAGTAGATTTCAAATGAAATCTACTTTTCTAATTTAATATTCTATTAAGCAGTTGCTCCACTTGTTGCGTCAGCCGCTACTGGTGCTGCCGCTGCTGGTGCAGGTGCTCCGTGACCAGCATCAGATGCTCCACTTGTTGCATCAGCTGCTGCTGGTGCAGGCGCTGCTGCATATCCATGACCTACTGGCACTCCATTTTTAACTAATGATTGACCAGTTTGTTTTAGGTACCAGTCAACGATTGGTTTGAAGTCTAAGATGTACTCGTTGATACCAGCATATTTACCATTTTTATCGTACATTGCTTGATAGTTGTGTACTACATATTTGTCTGGTCCGTGAGTTGGTACGTGTGTACGGAATACATCAATTTGTCCTGAACGTAGTAATCCTACTAACCAGTTAACACTCTTATAAACTCTTTCAGGGTGAACTTTTGCTAATGAACATCCAACTTGACCTGGACGACGTTTTGCAAGCATTTCATAATCTTCTTTGTGGTAATTGTAGTAGATAAATTGGTTGTTGCTATCTGCATAAGTTAATTCCATTGGCATAGAGTTTAAGAAATAGTTAAGTTGGTCTACTGTTAAGATACCACGGTCAAGTTTAACATATGTATCTCCAGATACAGCATTAACTTTCTCAGCTGCTAATTCAACCCAGTTATCATCATCCATATCAACACCTTCAATTGTTGTATCACATTTTCCACTAGCTGTTAAGTCTTCTTGCGGTGTTGGTTTTCTTTCTGCTAATGATTGAGCTACATTAGCAAATTTAACGAATTTAGTTAAGCACATACGTAAGTATCCAACTGTACGATCATCTACTAAGTTACCTTCAGCATCGAAAGCCTCTTTAGCTTTTCCTAAAAGGAACTCGTGACCTGGGAATACGATTGCATTAACACCTGGAGCGTCTAAGATTTGACGTAAGTGTAATTGAGCACGAGATGATCCTTGATCATAGTATGAAGCTCCTAGTACCATAACTGGTTTATTTTCAAGTGGGTGTAATTCAAATGATAACCATTCTAATGCACTCTTAAGAGATGCTGTAATTGTGTGGTTGTGCTCTGGTGTAGCAATAATAACACCATCAGCTTGTAAAATTTTACGATTCATTACTAATAAATCTTTGTTTTCTCTTGAATGATCTTCATCTTGGTTAAACATTGGTAAGTTAGTAATGTCTAATAATTCTAAAGTGAATAAATCTTTATATTCTTTTGCTATAAATTCCATTAATTTGCGGTTATAAGAAACTTCCGCGTTTGAACCTACGATTCCTACTAATTTCATGTGTCTACACTCCTATCCTATTTTAAATCTTCCCAAGAGAAGTTTTCAATTTCTTTTTCAGCTAATTTATGAGCATTAATTAATTTCTCAGTAATTTTAATGAATAATAAGAAATCAGCAAATAAACTATCTAATTTAGCAACTGTTTCTGGGTTAGAAATATCTCCAGCTTCGTCAAAAGCTTGTAATGAATGTCCTAATAAGAACTCAGAACTTGGCATTACACGAGCTTTAACTTCTGGTGAATCCATAATTTGACGAAGGTGAGCTTGTGCACGAGATGATCCAAGAGTCCCGTATGAAGCTCCTGTTAACATTACTGGTTTGTCAAGTAATGGGTGAATTCCATAAGATAACCATGCAATTGCACTCATTAATGATGCAGGTACTGCGTGGTCATACTCAGGTGAACTGATGATAACTCCGTCAGCTGCTTCAATTTTAGCTGCAATTTCTTTAACTCCTTCAGGTAATTCTTTTTTAGCTGGTTTGTTAAATAAAGGAAGATCTTTAATTTCAACTAATTCGATGTCAGCTTTACCTGCAAAATGTTTTTGAATATATTGTAAAAGTTGGCGGTTTGTAGATTTTTTAGAGTTTGTACCAACTAGACCAATTAATTTTACCATGTTTTTGTTTCCTCTCTCTTTTTTTGTACTATCTACTTTATTTGTATCTAGATTTTCTTGTCTTGTTTTTTTAACATTTTTTTTGTTTTTTACTTCAGCCACTTTAATAGAGCCTCCTTAAATTAATAGTATTTTCAGTATTCTTCAAGATAGTTTTATCTAACATATTATTCTATCTAGCACTCCGCTTGTGTAATAAACTTTACCTTCGGTTGTTACTACAACAGCCTCTATATCAGGCAAGCTATTAACTTCATCCAAAATATCTTCGACACTTTTACCAAAGAGTCTTGTTGTCCAAATTTCTCCATCCACTGAGGCTGTTGAAATTATAGATAACCCGGCTACATTGGTTTCAACAGGGTAACCTGTTTTAGGATTTAATATATGGTGGTAAGTTTTTCCATTTTCTGTGTGTTTACGTTCATAAATCCCAGAAGTAACAACAGATTGATTTTTTACACCTATAGTAAATAGATGATTCCCTCGAGATTCAACTGGATTTTGTATACCTATGCGCCACATTAAGTCTGGATTGTGCTTAGCATCTCCAAACGCTAATACGTTGCCTCCTAGGTTAATAAGTCCAGATTCAACACCTCTTTTTTTCATATAATCTATCATAAGATCAGCAATATATCCCTTTGCTAAGGCACCTAAATTAATAGCCATACCTTTTTTAGCAAGAAAGACAGATCGATTTTCTTCATCTAGTATTATTTGATTTGGATCAGTTATTTCTAATAAATCGTCAATCTCTTGTTTTGTTGGAACTTTTACATCATTAAATCCAATTCTCCATGTTTGCACAATCGGCCCAATAGCTATATTTAAAAAACTATTTGGAGCACAACTATGAACTTTCCCTATCTTTATTAAATCAAATAAATCCGGATGAACCTCGACAGCCTTAATTCCGGCATTATGATTGACCACCATAAGTTCCGAACTGTCATCGTTCGCACTAAATCTATGCTCATACATCTTTAACATTTCTACAGCATCATCAAGGATACTTTCAGCATCAATGCTATCGAAAATAAGAATATCTATATGAGAACCCATTAATTTTAAGGTCTTTCTTCTTAATTCCATTTTTTTACACCTTACAATAAAAAATTTATTTGCTTAAGATAACTAAATATGTTGTATACATCTACAAGAAACCTGTTATTAAAAGACAAAGTAATAATAGATAATTAATACTTTAATTACATTATATAACAGAAATAACTTCAAATCAACAAAATATTTTACTCATAAAGACTGACTTAACAAAAATTTTCATTAAAAAACACAATAAAAATTAACTCAATTTATATTTATCTAGATAAAAAATCTACAAATATAAACACACTTCAGCTTGAAATTACCTTAAAAAACCTTATTCTATTAGTTTTATGAAACTTTATTTTTTTACCAAATTTACTAAATTTTAAATATTATAAAATTATAAAAACACAAATATAAATTTAAAAAAATTTATATTTTGATTAAATAAACTTTTATTTTCATTGATTTTCATTTTTAATTAAGAAATATCATAAAAACAATTTTATAATTAATATTATGGTAAAAAAATAAAGCTATTGATTAATCCTAAATCATGATAATATATCACAACTTTAAACCAATCAACAGCTCTATTTTAATTTTTTAACTTTAATCTAACTTTTCTAATCGCAAAAATTAAAAGATTCATCATAATACTAGCGAAGACTATCGGCATATACACGTTAAGCACTGACGCGCCAACTTCTTGTCCTTCTATTAATTTATAGTATATTCCTATGAATAACACTACTAACGCAAGCGCATTTATTAATAGTGGCGAAAGCCATAGTTTTTTAAATGCTATATTTAAAATATGGGTAATAAACCACGCTCCTAATATATACCATTTACTATATGTATACCAATATGCTAATAGAACTATTACACTCATTATCTTAACTCACTTAAAAATCTTGTCGCAATTTCTTGCGGTCTAGTTATTGCTCCACCAACAACTATACAATGTGCACCTGCTTCAAAAGCTTCTCTTGCTTGTTGTGGAGTATGAATTTTACCTTCCGCGATAACTGGAACTTTTACATTTTCTACGATTTCTTTTACTAAACCAGGATTAAATTGTTTTGAGTCTTCTGTGTACGGAGTATATCCATTCATTGTTGTTCCTACAAAATCAACTCCTGCTTTTTCAGCTTCTAACGCTTCATCTAAAGTAGAAATATCAGCCATTAATAAGATATTCGGATATTTTTCCTTAATTTCTTTAACGAATTCACTTGGAGTTTTTCCATCCCCACGCTCTCTATTCGTACAATCTAGAGCAATAATATCAGAATTAACTTCAACTAATTTATCAACTTCATCCATTGTAGCTGTTATATACGAAGCATATCCCTCATATGATTTTTTAATTATACCAATTACAGGTAAATTAGTTTGTTCTTTAATTTGCTTAATATCTAAAACACCTTGAGCTCTAATAGCTTTTACTCCAGCATTTTTTACAGCTTGTGCCATCAAACACATTACTCCACCTTCTTCTTTGTATAAGGCTTCTCCTGGTAATGCTTGACAAGAGACTATCATTTCCCCTTTTAGATACTCTAATAATTGTTGTTTATCCATAAATTTATCCTTTCACGGCTCCTAAAGTAACACCTTGAGTAAAGTAATTTTGGAAACAAATGAACACGATAATCATTGGTAGTGATGCTAATGATGCTCCTGCCATCAGTAGTCCATAGTCATTAGAGAACTCTTGTCCTTGTGCTAATGCAGCTAACCCTAAAGGTAATGTAGACATATCTGGTGTGTTAGAAAAAATTAATTGCGAGAAGTAGTCGTTCCAGCTAGCGATGAATGTAAAGATCGCTAATGCCCCGATACCTGGTTTAATGATTGGTAACGCGATATTCATGAATGTTCTAATTTCTCCACAACCATCAATTCTTGCTGACTCAAGTAATTCTGTTGGAATTGCTTGAGAGAATTGTCTCATTAAGAATACCCCAAATGGCCAACCTACAGCAGGTAGAATTAACGCATAGTAAGTATTCATTAAGTTAAATTCTGTAATTAAGTTTAATAATGGTATTAAAATTACTTGTTTTGGTAATGCCATTGCTGCAACAAATACCATGAAAATTACTTTAACACCTGGGAAGTTTTTCTTAGCTAGTGCATATCCCGCTAATGCTGATGTTGCGCACACTAAGAATGTTGTCATAACTGAGATAAATACTGAGTTAAAGAACCATCTTAAAGTGTTTGATGTGAATAACTTCTCATAGTTCTCCAATGTTGGATTTGATGGCCACCACTCAGGTGGAATTGTTATTGCTACATCTTGTAGTTTAAATGATCCTGATGCAATCCAATAAAATGGGAAAATAAAGAATATAGTTAACCCAATTAATATTATCATTGATACTATTTTAAAAATACTTATACCTTTCATTCTTAATCCTCCTAATCATTGTCTGTAGATAGAAACTTAAATTGTAAAATTGAAATTATTCCAATAATTACTGCTAGGATAATTCCCATCGCACTAGCTACACCATGATTTCCGTTTTTAATTGCTGCTTCATAAACTAGATACATAATTGTACTTGTTCCATAGTTTGGTCCACCAGCAGTTAATAACTGGATTAAGGCGAAAATTTGGAACGAGTTAATTGTTGTTACGACAACAATATATAATGTTGTTGGTTTAATCAGCGGCCAAGTGATTTTTGTAAATACTTGCCATTTTGTTGCTCCGTCAATTTCAGATGCTTCTAATAATTCTTTTGGTACGTTACCTAAAGCAGCAACATAAAGAATTATCGGTTGACCTAATGAAGTAGTAATAAGAATCGTAATAATAGCATATAATGCTGTTTTTGGATTCCCTAACCAATCGACATTTTCATTAATTAAGTGCATAGACTTAAACACATAGTTTAAAATTCCATATTCTGGGTGATAAATCCAAGCCCAAACCACTGTAACAGATACTACAGAAGAAATAGCTGGGATATAGAATACTCCACGGAAGAATGATCTTACTACAGCACTCTTATTGTAAATTGTTACCGCAACAAATATTGAAACTAATACAACTATCGGTACTGCAACTACAGTTACGACAACTGTATTAATAAGAGATTTCATAAATGGTTCGTGAATTGTTGCTCCATTTCCACTGAATAATAAATCTGAATAGTGTTTCAATCCAACAAATACTGGATTTTTCTTAGCAAAACTATATAATGATAACTGAAGTCCACGTAGCATCGGGACCAAAACAAATGTTATAAAAAATACACTAACCGGCAAAATAAATAAATATGCACTAAAGTCTATTTTTTTTCTTTTCTTAGTAGTCTTCATAGCTCCTCCTAAAAAGTTATTATTTTATCTTAAAAAGGGATAGAAGCAACTCTATCCCCTTTATACGTCAAATTACAATGCTTCTTTTATTGTTTTATTTGCATCTTCAACAAATTTATCTAATCCTTCTTTAGGTGAAGTTTTTCCGTTTAATACACCTTGAACCATATTGAACCAAAGTGGTCTCATTTTAGCAAATCCAGGAATTGTGTTATAGTATGTTCCATATTGACTTGTTAGACCTTCTGCAAATTTAAGTTCTTCTGAATCATATAATCCTGTTTCACCTTTTTTAGCTGAGAAGTTACCAGATGCTAATAGAGTACGTTTACCCCAATCCTTATCATTTACCATGAAGTCAACGAATTTTTTAGCTGCTGCTGCTTTATCTACATCACCATTATCGAAGATAGCTGGTCCAGCTACTAAGTAGTCATATTTAGCTTTTCCACCATTGTTAGGGAATGGTAAGAATTTATAGTTAAATCCTGATGCATGTGATGCTGCGATACCTGGTGAGAATAAGATTGTAGTTGCTGCACGTCCTGATTTGAATGCTTCTAGAGCATCTTTAGCTTCTAAGGCAACACCTTGACCTAATAAACCTTCATCATATGCTTTTTTAACCCATTCTAAACCTTTAACACCGTTAGCGTCGTTAATAGTATATTTACTGTTTGCATCATCTGTAATCCAAGAGTTGTATAAGTTTGCTACAAATGCTCTTGGCCCTTGGTCTCCTGCTTGTGATTTAGTATAGAATAAAGCTGGAGTGATGTTTGAATCTTTTTGTTTAACTGCTTTTAAGAATTTTTCATATTCTTCAACTGTCCAACTTCTATCTTGTTTGTTAAGAGGTAGAAGATCTGTTACTCCTAATTTGTCAGTTAAGTCTTTGTTTACACCCATTAAGAATGGAGCTACCCCTTGTGGATACATGTAAAGTTTATCTTTATAACTAGAAGCTTTAACTGCTGCTTCATTTAATTTAGATTTATCTACATCATCCAAAGGAACTAATAAATCTTTCGCTGCCCAAGCAATTACACGACCTGGTGCATCGTAAATTACGTCTGGAGCAGTTTTTGATTGAATAGCTGTTTCTATTTTAGCTGGTCCATCTGTAAATTCTATTTTTTGATAATTTACTTTAATATTTGGGTTTTTCGCTTCGAAAGCTTTAATTAAAGCTGCATCGAAATCCTCAGTTTTCTTAAATTCTTTATCTTTAGTGAATTGTGGGAAGTCCCAATAAGTAATTTCTACTTTTTTGTTTGGGTCAGCTTGTTTTTCTTCTTTTTTACCACCCACACACCCTGTTAAAACAAGTGCAGTTGTTGCTGCTACAGCAAGCAGCTTATTTATTTTTCTCATAATATGAGCCTCCTTATTATTTTATGTTTTTAAAAATTTGACGTCTTATTTAAATTATTCTAAGATACTAAGCTCTGTATCTACATCGAAGAAGTGGGCTCTGTTCATATCTAAAGCAAACGTCAATTCATCACCCATTTTAATATTTTGTCTTGAGTGAACAATTGCTTTAATATTTTCACCGTTTAAATCAGTGTGAACAATATATTCAGAACCTAATAATTCAGCAACTATTACTTTTGAAGTAATTTTAGCATGTGAATAAGTTTCTAAAACCAATGGATCATTTGAAATATTTTCAGGTCTAATTCCTAAAACGACTTCTTTTCCTTCATAACCTAATTCTTTAAGTTTTTCATAGTATCCAACTGGGATCTCTATTTCTCCGCCACCTTTTGTAACGAAGTTACCTTCAGCAACCTTACCTCTCATGAAGTTCATTGTTGGCGCTCCGATAAATCCAGCTACAAATAGATTTTCTGGATGATCATAGATATCTTTAGGGCTCCCTACTTGTTGAACTACACCTTTTTTCATTACAACAATTCTATCGGCCATTGTCATCGCTTCAGTTTGATCGTGCGTTACATAGATTGTAGTTGCCCCTAAAGTGTTATGAATTTTAATAATTTCCGCTCTCATATTACTTCTTAGTTTCGCATCTAAGTTTGATAACGGTTCATCCATAAGGAATACTTTAGGACTTCTTACGATTGCTCTTCCTAGTGCAACCCTTTGTCTTTGACCACCAGAAAGCGCTTTAGGTTTTCTATCTAAAAGCTCTTCTAGTCCTAAAATCTTTGCAGCTTCTTCAACTTTTGCTTTAATTTCCTCTTTTGGTACTTTTCTAAGTTTAAGTGCGAAAGCCATATTGTCGAAAACAGTCATATGAGGGTATAATGCATAGCTTTGAAATACCATCGCAATGTCTCTATCCTTAGGTTCTACATCATTAACTAATCTGTCTCCTATGTAGAATTCACCTTCTGTTATGTCTTCTAAACCTGCAATCATTCTAAGAGTAGTAGATTTCCCACATCCAGATGGTCCTACGAATACTACGAATTCTTTATCTGCTACTTCTAAATTAAAATCTGTCACTGCACAGAAGCCATTATCATATTTTTTATAAATATTCTTTAATGATAAACTTGCCATATTAGCCTCCTATAAATTAAATATTTATCTTGTCACTAAAATAGTATCACATATGAAACCGTTTGTAAAGATATATATTTAATAATTTAATGTTGTAACTTTATAAAACAACTATTATTTTTATATTCTATTTAAACATTATTCAAACTTGCTGCTTTGTAAAACAAAGAAAACGCAGGGGAAAAGAACATTTTATAAGATAAAACAAACATTTTTGAATTATATATTTATTGTATTTTATAAGTTCTTTAGATTTTAAATTTAACACGTTAACCTTAATCTAATTTTCTCTAGCTATTTAAAGTATTTATATTTACCTATTTTCAATTTAAAATTACCTTATAGTTTAAAATACTATATTGTAATCGTTTTATAATTGTGTTTTTTTAATTTGACTAGTCAAATACTCACTTCCTTTGTTATATTTTATTATGAAATACCCTTAATATATTTATATAAAAAATAATATAAAACTATAATTTTTTAAAAATAAAAAAAGGCAAGAGCCTATAGCTCTTACCTTTTACAAAATATTCTAATTAGCGTTTGATGTTGTAGAATGCTTGAACACCTGGGTAAACAGCTGTAGCATCTAATTCATCTTCAATGCGTAATAATTGGTTATATTTAGCAATACGGTCTGTACGGCTAAGAGAACCTGTTTTAATTTGTCCTGCGTTAGTTGCAACTGCGATATCAGAGATTGTAGAATCTTCAGTTTCTCCAGAACGGTGAGAAATTACAGCTGTGTAACGAGCACGTTTAGCCATTTCAATAGCGTTTAGAGTTTCAGTTAAAGTACCGATTTGGTTAACTTTGATTAGGATTGAGTTACCAACACCTTGTTCGATACCTTGTGATAATTTTTTAGTGTTAGTTACGAATAAATCGTCTCCTACTAATTGCACACGGTTACCGATACGGTCAGTAAGTAATTTCCATCCTTCCCAGTCGTTTTCATCCATACCATCTTCGATAGTGATGATTGGGTATTTGTTTACTAATTCTTCTAGGTAGTCAACTTGTTGTGCTGAAGTACGAACTGCTCCACCTTCACCTTCGAATTTAGCGTAGTTGTATACTCCGTTTTCGTAGAATTCAGAAGATGCACAGTCAAATCCTAAGAATACATCTTTACCTGGTTCTAATCCAGCAGCTTTAATTGCAGCTAAGATAGTTTCAACAGCATCTTCAGTTCCTTCGAATGTTGGAGCGAATCCACCTTCATCACCTACTGCAGTTGATAATCCACGGTTGTGTAATAATTTAGCTAAGTTGTGGAATACCTCAGCTCCCCAACGTAAAGCTTCTTTGAATGTAGGAGCTCCTACTGGTAAAATCATGAACTCTTGGAATGCGATTGGAGCATCTGAGTGAGATCCACCGTTTACAATGTTCATCATAGGAGTTGGTAATTCTTTAGAGTTAGTTCCTCCTAAGTATCTGTATAGAGGTACTCCTAAAGAATCAGCTGCTGCGTGAGCTACTGCTAAAGATACACCTAAGATAGCGTTAGCTCCTAGACGTCCTTTGTTTTCAGTTCCATCTAATTCGATCATAGCGTAGTCAATTCCTACTTGATCAAATACATCGAATTTACCTTCTAATAAAGGTGCGATTTCTTCATTAACGTTAGTTACAGCTTTAGTTACACCTTTACCTAGGTAACGTCCTTTGTCTCCATCACGTAATTCAACTGCTTCGTATTGTCCAGTTGAAGCTCCCGATGGTACTAATGCACGTCCAAATGCTCCTGATTCAGTTGTTACTTCAACTTCTACAGTTGGGTTACCACGTGAATCTAAAACTTCTCTTGCATATACTTCTGCGATAATATCAAATGTTTTTGCTAACATTAACTTTCTCCTTGTTGTTTAAATTTATAATTTTATTATACTATAGTTTATTTTATTTTGCTAAAATTAAGCTAATTTTGCTCCTTCTAGAAGTGCTAAGAATGATTCAGCTTCTAGAGATGCCCCACCTACTAATGCACCATCTACGTCTGGGCAAGATAGGTATTCTTTTACATTTTCAGGTTTAACTGATCCACCGTATTGAATACGAACTTTTTCAGATACTTCTTTTCCATAAAGCCCTTCAACTACGTCACGAACTGCTTTACACATTTTTTGTGCATCTTCTTTTGTAGCAGATTTACCAGTTCCGATAGCCCAAATTGGCTCATAAGCGATTACAGATGAAGCCACTTGTTCTGCTGTTAAATCAGCTAAAGCACCTTTTACTTGAGCACCTACGAATTCAGCAGCTTTTCCTGCTTCGTATGTTTCAAGACTTTCTCCACAACAGATGATTGGTAATAATCCATTAGCAAAAATTGCTTTTGCTTTTTTATTAATATCTTCATCTGTTTCGTGGAAATAATCACGACGTTCAGAGTGACCGATTACTACATAGTTTACTCCCATTTCAGATAATACTTTAGGTGAAGTTTCACCTGTGAAAGCACCTGAATTTTCGAAGTAACAGTTTTGAGCTGCAACTTTTAATCCAGTTCCTTCCGCTGCATTAAGTAATACACTTAAATCAACAGCTGGAGCTGCGATTCCTGCTTCTACTTTATCTGATGATGGTAATTTCCCAGCAAGAGCTTCAACAAAAGCTTTAGTTTCTTGTGGATTTTTGTTCATTTTCCAGTTTCCTGCGATAAATGGTAATCTTGACATGATGTTACTCTCCTTGAGTTAAAAAATTATTTATTAGATAATGAGTCAATTCCTGGTAATACTTTTCCTTCTAGATATTCTAGAGAAGCTCCACCACCTGTTGAAATGTGTGAGAATTTCTCAGCATATCCTAAAGAAATAGCTGCTGTAGCACTATCTCCACCACCAATAATAGTAGTAGCACCTTCAAGGTTTGCGATAGCTTCACATACACCAATTGTACCTTTAGCGAAGTTAGACATTTCGAATACACCCATAGGTCCATTCCAAATTACAGTTTTTGCTCCTTCAAGAGTTTTCTTGAATAATTCAACTGATTCCAGTCCGATATCTAATCCTTCTTCATCAGGTTGAATATCCCCTTTAGCAACACGGCTAGGTGCATCATTTGAGAACTCTTTAGCTACAACTGTATCGATTGGTAATACTAATTTATCACCAGCTTTTGTCATAAGTTCACGAGCGTATTCAACTTTATCATCTTCACAAAGTGAAATTCCGATTTCTTTACCTTGTGCTTTCATGAAAGTATAAGCCATACCTCCACCAATAATTACTTTATCAGCTTTCTCTAATAAGTTTTCAATAACTGCGATTTTATCAGAAACTTTTGCTCCACCTAAGATTGCAACAAGAGGTCTTTCTGGGTTATCAACTGCTCCTCCGATAAATTTGATTTCTTTATCAACTAAGAATCCTGAAGCAGAATTTCCTTCACCAATGTTAGATGCAATACCTACGTTTGAAGCATGTGCACGGTGAGCTGTTCCGAACGCATCGTTTACAAATACATCCCCTAGAGAAGCCCAATATTTAGCAAGTTCTGGATCGTTTTTAGATTCTTTTTTACCTTCAACGTCTTCAAAACGTGTGTTTTCGAACATTAAAATTTCTCCATCTTTTAATCCTTTAACTGCTTCTTCTAATTCAGCTCCACGAGTTTCAGCTACGAATTTTACTTCTTTACCTAATAATTCTGATAATCTAACAGCTACTGGTGCTAAGCTTTTTGACGCTTTATCAGCTTCTTCTTTAACACGTCCTAAGTGTGAGAAAGCAACTACTTTAGCACCTTGGTTTAAAGCATACTCAATTGTTGGTAATGCTGCAGTAATACGATTATCGTTTGTAATTTCACCATCTTTTAAAGGCACGTTGAAATCAACACGCATTAAGACAGTTTTCCCTTGTAAGTTACCTAAGTCTTTGATAGATTTCTTCATGGAAAGCTCCTTTTATTTATATTTTAGAATATATGAGACAAGGGAGTGACTCAAAAATCGCGATTTCGTAGAAATCGATTTTGTCGAGTCACCCCCGCACAGTTTATTAGATATCTAAAGAGCTTTTACAAAGCGAAGTTAGATATCAATAAACCACTGCGTCTATGTGTTCTCATATGAACTTTGTTAAATTTTAGGGCTTTTCGGTCAGCCCCTTAACTACTCTTATTTATTATCTAATTTAGATTATTTAATTAATCCTGCAAAATATTTTAATGTTCTTACTAATTGAGAAGTGTAAGACATTTCGTTGTCATACCAAGAAACAACTTTAACTAATTGTTTATCTCCAACTGTTAATACTTTTGTTTGAGTTGCATCGAATAATGATCCGTAAGAGATACCTACGATATCAGAAGATACGATTGGATCAACGTTGTATCCGAATGATTCGTTAGCAGCAGCTTCCATAGCAGCGTTAACTTCTTCAGCTGTTACAGTTTTTTCTACTACAGCTACTAATTCAGTTAATGAACCTGTTGGTACTGGTACACGTTGAGCAGCTCCATCTAATTTTCCGTTTAATTCTGGGATTACTAATCCGATTGCTTTAGCAGCACCAGTTGTGTTAGGCACAATGTTTTCAGCTGCTGCACGAGCACGACGTAAGTCTCCACCACGGTGAGGAGCGTCAAGTGTGTTTTGGTCTCCAGTGTATCCGTGGATTGTAGTCATTAATCCTTCAACTACTGTGAAGTTATCGTGTAAAGCTTTAGCCATTGGAGCTAAACAGTTAGTTGTACAAGAAGCACCTGAGATAACTGTTTCTGTTCCATCTAGAGTTTCGTGGTTTACGTTGTAAACGATAGTTTTAATGTCATTTCCACCTGGAGCTGAGATAACAACTTTTTTAGCTCCTGCTTGAATGTGAGCTTCTGCTTTTTCTTTAGAAGTGAAGAATCCAGTACATTCTAATACTACATCGATTCCTAATTCTCCCCATGGTAATTCAGTTGGGTTAGGGTTAGCGAATGCTTTGATTTCTTTTCCATTTACTACTAAGCTTTCTTCAGTTGCTGATACTTCTCCGTCAAAACGACCTTGAGTTGTATCGTATTTTAATAAGTGTACTAGTTGATTAACTGGTGTTAAGTCGTTAATCGCTACTACTTCAATTCCTTCTACATTTTGGATTCTTCTTAATGCAAGACGTCCGATACGTCCAAATCCGTTAATTGCTACTTTTACTGTCATTTTTTAGTTCCTCCTAAAAATTTTTATTAACTTTTTTTATTATTTTTTTGCAAATAGCCTCGTCAATAATCAATGTCGCGTTCGCTGGTTTAGTATTTAAATAACTATATACTGCATCAGCTTTTTCTTCTCCACCAACTATTGTAAAGACATTATCAATGCCATCAACATCTTTAAAACTCATACCTATAGTAGAGGTTTTAAATATCTCGCTGCCGCTCTCATCAAAATAACTACCAAATGACTCACAAACAGCTTTTTTTTCTTCTAATACTTTTAAAATATCTTTAGAAGATTTTCTTCTATATGCCATTTCAAAAGCATTCCCTATACTATGGATAATTATAGAAGTCTTTCCTATAACATCAAGAGCATTTTTTACGACTGGTTCTTTTTTAAGTTCCTCTAATGCTTTTTGCCCTATATTATCTGGCGCGTGTAATAGTTGAGAACTATGACCAGAATTTTTTGCCATCTTAGAGGCTATATCATTCGCTTGATATTCTGTATTTACCACAGATAGCCCACCTCTTATCGGCGTTATAGTGACATCTTTTCCATAACCAAATGTTTCATTAGCTCTGCCGGCTATATAGTACATTGTACTACCACCACTAACTCCAATTACGCATTCTTTAGTTATCTTAGCATTAACCTTATCCAAGAGCAGGTTAGTCATTTCTTCTCTAGTGGCTTCATTGTTTACAAAGTCACCTGCCACAATATGGACTTGTTTTATAGAAAAATGATTTTTTATAAAACTTCTTTCCTTAGCAAAAGAATCATTTATTACAGATTCTTTTATTTCAAACAGAAGTTCTTCCCCTTTTTCCGTAACACTCATTCCAGTGGCTTTTTTTGTTATTAACCCTAACTTAGATAAAACTTCACATTCTGTACGTAATTGTCTTTCCGTCATATTTATAAAGTTTAATAATGTTTTTCGCCCGACTGGTTGATTAACTTTTATCGCAATCAGCAATTCATACCTATTGCTAAACTTCATAAACATATCAGGTACAAGTCTACTTTGCATATGTAACAAATGTAAAATATCCATCTTATGTTTCCCCTGTTTATTTGAAAGTTTATCCGTGGACACCTTCTGTCCTCTTAGGTCGTTTATCGACCAGCTTGTCGTAAAAAAATAAACTTTCTGATTAAAATTATATCGAAGACTTATACAAATGTCAAGTCTTTTCTATAAATTTAATCAAAAAATTCATCTTATTTCAATATTGTTAGTAATTCAATTAGAATAATGAAATAAAAGACAAAGATCATTTCATATTCCTTATAATCAATCGGTAGACTAGAAATATATTGACTAGGATAATTTACCTCGATATCTTTTTTTAAATTAGCAATATTTATATTATAAAAATTATATCTAGACAATAAATCATTTAATTCTTTATCACTGTAGTAAAATATTTTCTTTACCTTAGATGAAAATAAACCATCTGCAAGTGTAACATTCTCAATCACTGACAATACTGACAACAAATCACGTTGTCCATCTTTTGAATTCTCAGAAATTAATTCATATAACTTTTCCAATAAAAGTTTTGGTATTTTATATTTCAATTCTAATACTTCAAAATCAATTGTTTCTGTTTTTTTCTGAACTTTTGGTTTTGCGACGTTTTTGTTTTCACCTGTCTTTCCAGGGACTTTATCAACAAAAACTACAAACTTATCATCTATATCTAATATTTCATGTTTATTAAACTCAAATTCATCATCTAAGTTCTCTAAAGTTTTCTCTTGATCTAATTTCTGGTACGGTCGCTTAAACTTATTATCTTCTAACAGATAAAATCCTCTATACGACTTATGATATTTAAATTTCAACTCTACACCTCTTTCCTAATTTAAATCATTTAATATACTACCATATTTATAAAAAATATTCAACCTTCTATACGTTTCAATAATTCATGATAGTTAGTTTAAAAATATTCCTTTAACCTATCATTACTAATTCCCGCTTCTAATAAAACTAATAATTTTATCCTTGCCTTTTGACCACTTAGACCCGTTGTAAAAATAACTCCCTCTTGTTGGAATCTTTTTCCACCTCCTTCATAATCATAAACATCTTGAGTAACACCGTTAAATGCTCGCGAAACAAATACAACAGGTATATTATTTTTTATACATTCTCTAATTGCTGGGACAGTTCTCGGCGGTAGGTTGCCTGCACCTAGTGCTTCAATTACTAATCCATCAGCTCCAAGGTTAGTTACCGCTGTAATAAGCTCCGCTCCCATACCAGCATATGCTTTTAATAAAAATACTTTCTTACCAAAACCATTTACATCATAGTGTTCCTGTTTAATTAATTTTTGAAAATAAATTACACTATTTTTTGAAACAAGTCCGATAGGACCGAATGTCGGTGTTTGAAATGTCGCAACGTTAGTAGTATGTGTTTTTGTAACATAGGTAGCGGTATGAACCTCATCATTCATAACAACCAATACACCTTTATCACTACTTTCATCACTAATTGCAACTACCAAAGAACTTCTCAAATTAGCTAGTCCATCAGCCCCTATTTCATTACTAGAACGCATCGCTCCTGTAACTACAATCGGTATATTAACATCCAATGTCAGTTCTAAATAATAGGCAGTTTCTTCAAGTGTATCTGTTCCATGTGTTACCACAACACCATCATATCCCTCGTATACCGCTTCAAGTATCCTATTTTTTATTCCTAACATCTCATGCTCTGTTATCTGCGGAGAAGCAAGATGGTACAGATCCTCAACTACCAAATCTCCAAGATAAGAAAATATATTCCCTCCAGCTGATATAGGATTTTTATCTGTAGGTGAAACTTTACCTGTTGTCTGATCTTCACTCATAGAAATTGTTCCACCTGTATTTAAAATTAATATTTTCTTCAAATTCCTATCTCCTTTCTATTTTCTATTTTCTTAGATTTTCATAACCATTAACGACTAAATCAACCTTCCCATTACTTGGATCTATTACTAAACCATGAACAGGCACATCCTTAGGTATTAATGGATGATTCATAATCATATTAACATCATGTCCAACACTTTCTTCAACATCATCAAATCCATGTAGCCAAGCATTTAAATCAAGCCCAGAATATTGCAAAATATCGAGAGTTTCTTTCCCAACACCTCTAGCCTGCATTTTCTCCATTATTAAATTAGTATCAATATTTTGCATGCCACAATCATGATGCCCCATAACTATTATTTCATCTGCTTTTAACATGTACACCGCTATTATCAAACTTCTCATGATTGAACCGAACGGGTGTGTCAATATTGCTCCTGCATTTTTAACTACCTTGACATCACCTGAAGATAAATTCAAAGATTTTGTAGCAAGTTCAACTAACCTCGTATCCATACACGTAAACATAACGACTTTTTTTGCCGGATATTTATCTTCTGTTTTATATTTTTCATATTCCTCAAACTTCACGAAATACTCATTGTATTCTAACATTGAATCTAATAGTTTCATCTCGGCTCCTCTTCAAATTATAATTTTTTATATGTATAATTATACTATACTTGAAACTTAACGTAAACTTTCCAAACTAATGAACTCTTTAAAAGTACTTATATTAATAAAAAAAGATGTATCGCATGCCTTAAAATCATACAATACATCTTAATAATTATTTAACCCAGTCTACTAGATTGTCAGCCTCTTTTGGACCTTTTGAACCTTTTTCATAAGTGTATAATGGAGAACCTTGTTCTTCATATTTAGCTATTAACTTATTAATAAATGTCCAAGATTCTACTATTTGATTCCATTGTGAGAACAATGCTCTATCTTCTCTAAAACAAGCATCTAATAATCTTTCATAAGCCTCAGGTGTATTTATTATATTTTCTAATATGCAACTTTGACAGAAATCTAATGAAATTGGCTGTAATTCTTGTTCTGTACCTGGTTTTTTAGCATTAAATTGGAAATATACACCTTCTTCAGGTTGGATTTTTATTATTAATACATTTCCTGGAGAAGTTCCTACAGACTTGAACTGAACGACTACTTGAGTTTCTCGTTTTTCTAATTTTTTACCAGTTCTTATAAAGAACGGTACACCTTCCCAACGTTCATTATCTATGAACAGTTTAAGTGCAGCATATGTTTCTGTTTTAGAATCTGCAGGAATATTTTGTTCTTGTAGATAGCCTTCATATTGCCCCATCACTAAACTTTCATGAACATCTTCAATCGGTTTAAGAGCAGAAAGAAGATTGTATTGACTCTCGTGAATTCCACGACTTCCTTCTTCTTTTGGTTCTTCCATAGCTACTAATGATAGAACCTGTAATAGGTGATTTTGAACCATATCTTTTAAAGCACCACTCTTATCGTAGTAACTAGCTCTAGTTCCAACTCCTACAGTTTCTGCAGCAGTTATTTGAACATTTTCAATAAAATCTTTATTCCAAATACCTTTGAAGATGATATTTTCAAAACGTAAAGATAGAATATTTTGAATCATCTCTTTTCCTAAGTAATGGTCAATATGATAGATTTCATCTTGGTTAAAGAATTTAGCAAGCTCAGCATTTAAAATTCCAGCTTTTTCTAAATCTTCTCCAAATGGTTTTTCAATAATAACTTTCGCATTATTTTCTGCACAATGTTTTTTCAAGCCATTTGTTATAGTTATAAAGAATGACGGAGCTACTGCAAAGTAGTAAACATGATTTTGTATATCTTGTTCAACATAAAATGCTTGTAACATCTCATAGTCATCTTCGTTTGTCATATCCATTTTGAAATAGATAATTCTTTTAGCATATTCATCAAATTGCTCATCATCAAATTTAGTACGTGCATACTCTTTTACCCATGTACGAGCAATATCAATGTATTCTGATTGCGTATAAGCTCTACGACCTATCACAACTACCTTAAAATCATCAGCTAATTTCCCTAGTACATTTAAGTTATATAATGCAGGTAACAGTTTTCTATATGTAAGATCTCCTGTCCCTCCAAAAAGTGTTATTGCTGTTTTATTTTCCATTGTTCCCAACCCAGTCATAGTGATAACTTCCTTCTTTATCAGTTCTTTCAAAAGTATGCGCTCCGAAATAGTCACGTTGTGCTTGAATTAGGTTAGCACCACTATTAGCGGTAGTATAAATATCTAAATACGATACTGCTGAAGTCATAGCACTTAGTGGTAATCTATTAGTAATCGCTAATGCTGCAACTTCACGTAAACTATCTTGTCTTGTTTCTATAACTTCTTTAAAGAATGGATCAAAGATTAGATTTTCTAATTTTGGATTGTTTTGGTATGCTTCGATAATGTTTTGTAAGATTTTCGCTTGAATAATACATCCACCACGGAAAATTTTAGCAATTTGTGAATAATCGAATTTCCAGTTATATTCTTTTTCAGCAGCTTGTAATAATTTGAATCCTTGTGCATAAGATACAATTTTTGAAATAAATAAAGCATCTTTTACAATATTTTTTAGTCTTTCTTTATCTTCAACTACTTCATAAGGTTTACGAGCAAATTCTTTTTCAGCGCGAACACGTTCTTCTTTAAGATTTGACATATATCTTCCATTTAACGCAGCTGTAATAACTGATACATCAATTCCTAAATCAATAGCTTGTTCGTTAGTCCATTTCCCAGTACCTTTTTGTTGAGATTTATCTAAGATTTTATCTACTAAGTAGCTTCCATCTTCTTCTTTTACTTTGAAGATATTTGCTGTAATTTCAATTAGATAAGATTCTAATTCACCTTTATTCCATTCTTCAAATGTTTTTTGTAATTCTTCATTTGAGAAACCTCCTAAGTGTTTAAGCACTTTGTAAGCTTCTGAAATTAGTTGCATATCTCCATATTCGATACCATTATGAACCATTTTCACATAATGACCTGCTCCACCAGTTGAAGTATAACTACAACAAGGAACATCATTAACTTTAGCCGCAATAGCTTCTAAAATAGGACGAATTTCTTCGTAAGCTTTTTCATCACCACCAGGCATTAAAGCAGGACCAAATCTAGCACCTTCTTCTCCTCCAGATACACCAACTCCAAAGTAGTTAATTCCTTTTTCTAATAATAAATCATATCTTCTTTGAGTATCTTTAAAGAATGAGTTTCCTCCATCAATAATGATATCTCCTTTATCAAGAAGTGGTGTTAATTGTTCAATTAGGCTATCTACAGCAAACCCTGCTTTAACCATTAAGACAATTTTTCTTGGTTTTTCTAATCCATCGATTAATTCTTGTAATGAATATCTCCCTGTTACATTTTTGTGTGGGTGCTCTTCTAGCATTTTATCTACAACAGATGTTGTTCTATTAAATACTGCAACTTTAAAACCATTATCTGCAATATTTAATGCAAGATTACTTCCCATTACTGATAAACCGATAACTCCAATATTTTGTTTCATTAATGAACCTCCTAATGTTTCTTACCTAAGATTATACCACCAAATATACTGACAATGGAAATATTTTTGCTCGAAAAAATTTTTTACTATTATTTATATTACTTACTTAATACATTAAAAATATAATTTAATATTAATCTGTAGTAATTATAAATTTTACTTTTTAAATATCATGAAAGATTTCTTAATTATGTATGCGTTTTAAGTGCTATATTACAGAACTTTTATTTTATTCTGATTTCTATATCTCCAATTAATTTTCACTTACTTTTAAAAATAAAAATACATTATTTTTTTAATAAATTCATCTTTATCTATGTTTAAATATATAAATATACATCAAAAATATAAACAAAGTACTTGATTTTAATTTTTTCATAATATATAATGTTAGCAAAGAAATGGTAACGTTTACTTATCAAAAAAGGATAAAGGAGAATTAAACTATGAGTGAAGTTAAAGTTTTGAAAAATTTTATTAACGGGGAATTTGAAGATAATTCAAATTACGACTATATTAACGTATTAAACCCTTCTACTGAGGAAGTTATTGCAAAAATCCCTTCTTCTTCAGAAGCTGATGTAGACCGTGCAATCGATGTTGCCGAAGTTGCACAACGTGATTGGGAAAAATTACCTGCAGTTCAAAGAGGTGCTTATCTTAGAAAACTTGCTGAACGTATTCGTGAACGCGAACCTGAAATTACACAAACTATTGTTAACGAAGGTGGTAAAACTTTCGATTTAGCTAAAGTTGAAGTATTATTTACAGCTGATTACTTAGATTATATGGCTGAATGGGCTAGAAGATATGAAGGAGAAATTATTCAAAGTGATAGACAAGATGAACATATCTTCTTATTCAAACGCCCTCACGGAGTAACTACTGGAATTTTACCTTGGAACTTCCCATTTTTCTTAATTGCAAGAAAAGCTGCACCTGCACTACTTACTGGTAATACAATCGTATTAAAACCAAGTCAATTAACACCAATAAACGCTGATATTTTTGCTGAAATCTGCGTAGAAGTAGGTCTTCCAAAAGGTATTCTTAACGTTATCCACGGACGTGGTTCTGTTGTAGGAAACAGATTAGCTTCTAACCCTAAAGTTGGTTTAGTAAGTTTAACAGGTAGCTTAACAGCTGGACAAGAAGTTATGAGAGCAGCTGCTGAAAATATCACTAATGTTTCTTTAGAACTTGGAGGAAAAGCACCAGCTATCGTATTTAAAGATGCAGACCTTTCTCTTGCTGCTAAAGCTATCGTTGCATCTCGTGTAATTAACTCTGGACAAGTATGTAACTGTGCTGAAAGAGTATATGTTCACGAAGATGTTAAAGATGAATTCGAAAAGTTATTATTCGCTGAACTTGATAAAGTTAAATTCGGTGACCCTAACAAAGAAGGTGGTTTAGATTATGGTCCACTTATCGAAAAACGTGCTGTAGACGCTGTTGCAGAAAAAGTTGCTTATGCAGTAAAACAAGGTGCTACTCTATCATACGGTGGAACTCACGATGAAAATCAAGTAGGATACTTCTTCGCACCAACTGTACTAACAGATGTAACTAACGAAATGAAAATTATGAAGGAAGAAACATTCGGACCTGTAATCCCAGTAGCAACATTCAAAACTTTAGAAGAAGTATTAGAATATGCAAATGATTCAGAATATGGATTAACTTCATCAGTTTACACTACTAACCTAAATACTGCATTCAAAGCTGTAAATGGTCTAAAATTCGGTGAAACATACATCAACCGTGAAAACTTCGAAGCTATGCAAGGATTCCACGCTGGACGCCGTAAATCTGGTATCGGTGGAGCTGACGGTAAACATGGTTTAGAAGAATACTTAACTACTCAAGTTGTTTACATGCAATTAGACAACGAATAATCTATAAAAATATAGTTGAAAACTAAAATTAAATCACCATATTTAAGTAATTTTACTTGAGCATGGTGATTTTCCTTTTAATTTATTACATTTCCCCTACTTCCCTTTTACTGTTGCTAAATAAATCAACTAATCAAAAGTTTTCAAATAATTTTCAAATAATTATTGACAAATTTTCAGATAAATGTTAAGATTTTAATTACAATTAATAAAGGAGCTACTCAATAATGAAAACTAATATTTTAACTAGTAAAAGAGAATACTTTTTCGTGCCATTTTAGCAGCACTTATATCTCATAGCATTGTAGATATAAGTGCAACGATGTCTACAATGGCTAGTTAAACATGTTTTCAGGCCATTGGTAAAAATACTAAATGGCCTTGAGTATAGAGTATTATATATTTTTTTAAAAGCTATTTAGTATTTTCTAAATAGCTTTTATTTATTTTCAATTAACAGGAGGAAAAATTTTATGTCAGAAAATTCAAAATGGAGTTCTAAAATAGGTTTTATACTTGCTTCGGCTGGATCTGCAATAGGTTTAGGTGCAGTATGGAAGTTTCCGTATATGACAGCAGCAAATGGTGGAGGTGGATTCTTACTAGTCTTCCTTATCTTCACACTTCTAATTGGTCTACCACTACTTCTTGCTGAATTCGTACTTGGTCGTGGTGCTGGAGTTTCAGCTATTAGAACTTTTGGTAAACTAGGAAAAAACAAAAATTATAATATTATTGGTTATATCGGTGGATTCGCCCTATTCATCTTACTATCATTCTATAGTGTTATCGGTGGATGGATTTTAGTATACTTAGGTATTTCAGTTGCCGATGCTCTTGGGCTTCATGCTACTGGCGATCACGCTGCCCTATTCACGAGTGTTATCTCAAATACTTGGATTGCATTAGGAGCTCAGGCTTTATTCATTTTATTGAATATTTTTATAGTATCTCGTGGTGTTCAAAAAGGTATCGAAAAAGCATCAAAAATCATGATGCCACTATTATTCATTATATTCTTAGTAATTATCGCAAGATCATTAACATTACCAAATGCAATATCTGGAGTTACTTACTTCCTAAAACCTGATTTTTCTAAAATCACAAGTTCTGGTATTTTATTCGCACTTGGTCAATCGTTCTTCGCACTTTCTATCGGGGTTACAGCTATGTTAACTTATGCATCATACCTTGATAGAAGAACTAACCTGGTTCAATCAGGTATTTCGGTTGTATTAATGAACATTGCCGTTTCTATAATGGCAGGACTTGCAATCTTCCCAGCCATGAGTTCATTCGGAATGGAATCTGAAGGTGGGCCAAGTTTATTATTCATCGTATTACCACAATTATTTAACAATATGGCATTCGGTAAAATTTTCTACATTTTATTCTTAATATTATTCTTATTCGCTACTATTACTTCATCTGTAGTTATGTTAGAAATCAATGTAGGAAATATTACTAACCAAAAAAATACTAACCGTACTAAATTCAGTATAATCATCGGAATCTTAACTTTCATCGTTGGAATTCCTTCTGCACTATCTTACGGTTCATTATCTAATACATTAATATTCGGAAAAACAGTTTTCGATTTAATGGATTTCTTAGTATCTAATATACTTATGCCTCTTGGTTGCTTAGCATTATCAGTATTCACAGGATATGTACTTGATAAAAAAGTAGCTTTAGAACAATTACACATTGATGAAAATAATAAAAAAAGCTTAGTATTATTCAAAACATGGTTATTCCTATTAAGATATATACTACCAGTTATTATTCTTATCGTTTGCTTAGCACAATTTTTATAATCTAATTTAAAAATAACATGAGTGATTCAAAATAATGGAGGCCTCAAAAATCATGATCTTAGAGAAAGCGATCTTGTCGAGCTACTACCTTATCTGTTGAATCACTCTTATTTTTTTTATAGCGTTTTAAATATTTTTTTATAAATAAACTTTAATTATTGACATGCGTTTTCAATAGTGCTATTATTAAGTCATGAATTAAATATTTCTTCGGGGTCGGGTGTAATTCCCAACCGGCGGTGACTAGTTTTCTAGAAGTCCGTGAGCGCAAGCTGATCTGGTGAGATTCCAGAACCGACAGTAAAGTCTGGATGGGAGAAGAAATTAATAGCATTAAGATGAATATATCTAGTACTACTGATAATATACAACCTAGAATATATTATAATTATACATTCAGGGCTTTTTATCGAATAAAAAACAAACCATCAATCCCGATTAATTTGAATTTTCAAGTTTAATCGGGTTTTTATTTTTATAAAGGAGTTGATGCTATGCATGAATATTTTATGAATCTTGCTCTATTAGAGGCTAAACGTGGTGCAAAATATACACATACCAATCCTCTAGTCGGTGCAATTATAGTAAAAGATAATAAAATTGTCGCAAGAGGTGCACACCTTAGATACGGGTGTGAACATGCTGAGAAAAATGCTATTTCTACTTGTAAAACTCCTGAAAAAATATTTAATTCAACTCTATACGTCACATTAGAACCATGTAACCACAAAGGAAAACAACCCCCTTGTACAGAAACCATATTGAAAATGGGTATCTCTAAAGTTGTTGTGGCTCAATTAGATCCTAATCCAATAGTTAGTGGTAAAGGAATTAAATTCTTACGTAATAATGGAATTGAAGTAATAACTGGTATCTTGGAAAAAGAAGCTTATAATCTAAATTACGCTTATAATTTATTCCATACACAAAATAGACCTTATGTAGTCTTAAAACAAGCTACCAGTCTTGATGGAAAATTAGCCATTACTAACGAAAGAACTCAAATAACAGGGAAAGAAGTATATGATTTTGTTAGAGGCGAACGTGACAATTATCAAGCTATTCTTGTTGGGACAAAAACTGTGTTAATAGATAATCCAAAATTAACTGGAGCCAACACATCATTATATCCACCGAAAAGAATCATATTAGATAAAGAAGGTTCAATTTTCCAACATAAAGAGTTAAATCTCTTTAAAGACAATTCTTCTGAAGTTATAGTTTTTTCAAAACACAAAAATGAAGACTTACCTTCACATGTAACTATCGTTACACCTAACGAATTTACAATAAAAGAAATTCTTACTGAAATTGCAAAACTTGGTATTCAGTCAGTTTACGTAGAAGGTGGTCCTTGTATCCACGATCAATTCCTTGCTAGTGGTTATTGGGATGAAGTAATTTCGTATATTGCTCCTACACTCATAGGAGGAAATAATACTTCTTCATTTTGTAGTAATAGACCTACAAATGAAAAAATCGCTTTACACGATATTAATGTTATAAAACTCGGTGAAGATATAAGAATCTCAGGAAGGAAAGAAAGTCAATGTTTACAGGATTAATAAAAGAACAAGGGAAAATAGTAAAAATTATAAAATCAAGTCACAGTATAAAATTAACAATACAAGCAACTAAGAACTTATTGGAAACATATAAAATTGGTGATAGTATGGCAGTAAATGGAGTATGCTTAACATGTATCCAAAAAAGTTCATCGCAATTCACCGTTGATATTATGCCTGAAACTTATAAGAGAACAACATTTAAAGACTTAAAAGTAAATGACTCTGTAAATCTTGAGCCCGCAATGGGACACTCAGATAGATTCGAAGGACATATCGTTTCAGGTCACAGTGATGGCTTAGCACAATTAGCAGCAAGACAAAAAGATGAAAATGCTATTCTTCTAACTTTTGCTTATCCAAGTAAATTCCAAGGAGAAATCATTAATCAAGGCTCAATTACTATAAACGGAATAAGTTTAACCGTAGTAACTTGTGACAATAATAAATTTACCGTTTCGTTAATTCCACATACTGCAAAACATACAAATCTAGAAAAATTGAAAATTGGTGACAATGTAAATATTGAGACCGATATTCTAGCAAAATACATAAAAGCTCAATTAAAATTATTTGGAGGAAAGTTAAATGATTAATAATGTAAGACAAGCAATCGAAGACCTAAAAGCTGGAAAATTAATTGTTCTTATCGATGATGATGACAGAGAAGCGGAAGGAGATTTAGTTGGATTAGCTGAACTAGTTACAGGTGAAAATATAAACTTTATGACAAAACACGCCCGTGGTTTAATTTGCGCACCTGTCTCAACTAAAATATCTCAACGCTTGAATCTACACTCAATGCTAGATAAAAATACTGATCCGCATAAGACTGCATTTACAGTAAGTATTGACTATAAAACATCAACAACAGGAATCTCTGCTTTTGAAAGAGCAACTACTATAAAAGAATTAGCAAATCCTAATTCTAGACCTGAAGATTTCAATAGACCTGGACACATGTTCCCTCTTATAGGACGTGATGGTGGAATTAAAGTTCGTCGTGGTCACACCGAAGCAAGTTTAGATTTAGCAAGATTAGCTAACAGTACCGAAGCTACATATATCTGCGAAATCATGAACGAAGATGGAACTATGGCCAGAAGAGATGACCTGTATGAATTCGCTAAAAAATGGGATTTAACAGTTGTTGACTTAGATGAACTAACACGTTTTTTATCATTTGAAGACAGCGTTAAAATAAAGCTTCCAACAGAATTTGGAGACTTTGATTTACAGCTGTTCGAAGATGAATTTAATAAAGAACATTTAATTATTAGCAAAGGAGATTTAACTTCTGAAGAACCTTTACTAATACGAGTTCACTCAGAATGTTTAACAGGGGACATATTCGCTTCTCATAGATGTGATTGTGGTGAACAACTACACGCAGCTCTTCAAAAAATCTCAGAACTAGGTCGCGGTGCAGTTCTCTATTTAAGACAAGAAGGACGAGGAATCGGACTGAGAAATAAACTTCTTGCTTACCAATTACAAGAACAAGGTGTAGATACTTACGATGCTAATGTACAATTAGGTTTTGCTCCCGATGAGAGGGACTATAGTATTGCAGTAGATATATTAGATTTCTTAGGAATAAAATCGGTAAAACTACTTACTAACAATCCTGACAAAGTAGAACAACTAAGCTCTTTAGGAATAAACATAGTTGACCGTGAACCAATTAAGATAAAACCACATAAAGAAAACAAACACTATTTACAAACAAAAAAAATAAAATTTAACCACTTTTTAGATATATAAGGAGAATATTATTATGACAACATTTAAAGGAAAATTTATAGGTAAAGATATTAAAGTAGCAATTGTAGTAGCACGTTTTAACGAGTTCATCACATCTAAATTATTAGGTGGAGCTAAAGATACATTAATTAGAAATGAAGTAAAAGAAGAAAACATCGATATATACTGGGTTCCAGGGGCATTTGAAATTCCATTTATTACTAAAAAATTAGTGGCTACAAATAAATACGATGGTATTGTTACATTAGGAAGTATTATTCGTGGAAGTACTAGTCACTATGACCTAGTTTGTAATGAAGTAGCTAAAGGTGTAGGACAAATTAACCTTAACAGCGAAATACCTGTAATGTTCGGTGTTATTACTACTGAAGATATCGATCAAGCTATCGAAAGAGCTGGTTCAAAAGTCGGAAATAAAGGTAGTGAATGTGCCCAAGGTCTTCTTGAAATGATTGACTTAACTAAACAAATTTAAAACTATAGGCTATATAAGAAAGCTGGAGTATAGGTTTAAACCCAACTCCTTCTTTCTTTTTTATTCAAAATAAAGCTAGGAACTTGAACTTCAAGCTCCTAGCTTCTTATTATCTATATTATTTAGAATAGTTTGGACTTTCTTTTGTAATTTGAACGTCGTGTGGATGAGATTCGATTAATCCAGCACCAGTCATACGAACAAATTGTGAATTTTCACGAAGCGCACGTAAGTCACGCGAACCAGTGTAACCCATACCTGCACGTAATCCACCAATGATTTGGTAAATTGTTTCAGAAACAGCACCTTTATAAGGTGTGCGTCCTTCGATTCCTTCTGGAACTAATTTCTTGCCATCTTCTTGGAAGTAACGGTCTTTAGATCCTTTTTCCATTGCAGAAATTGATCCCATTCCACGGTACGCTTTGAATGTTCTACCTTGGAAGATTTCTAATTCACCTGGTGATTCTTCACAACCAGCAAGCATAGATCCTAGCATTACTGCGTGTCCACCAGCAGCAATAGCTTTTACCACGTCTCCAGTATATTTAATTCCACCATCAGCGATGATTGTTTTTCCTAACTCACGAGCTACTGTTGCACAATCGTAAATAGCTGTGATTTGTGGAACTCCTACCCCTGCAACTACACGTGTAGTACAGATTGAACCAGGTCCAATACCAACTTTAACAACATCTGCTCCAGCTTCGAATAAATCACGGGCCGCTTCTCCTGTTGCTACATTTCCTGCGATAATATCTAAATCAGGATAGTTAGTTCTTAATGTCTTAACTGCATCTAATACCCCTTTAGAGTGTCCGTGAGCAGTATCAACTACGATAGCATCAACTCCAGCTTCTACTAAAGCATCAACACGATTAACTGTGTCATTAGTAATACCTACAGAAGCGGCTACTAAAAGACGCCCTTTAACATCTTTTGCTGAGTTAGGATATTTAGCTAATTTCTCAATATCTTTAATAGTGATCAATCCTGTTAATTTACCAGATTCATCAGTTAAAATTAGTTTTTCAATTTTGTGACTACGTAAAATTACACTAGCTTCTTCCAGTGTAGTTTTTTCTGGAGCAGTAATAAGGTGCTCTTTAGTCATTACATCGCTAATTTTAATATCAAAGTCAGTTAAGAATCTCATATCACGGTTTGTGATGATTCCAACAACTTTCATATCATCTTCATTGTTTACAATCGGTACACCTGAAATTTTGTATTGTTGCATTAAGTTTTCTGCTTCATATACTAGACTATCTGGTGTAAGGAAGAAAGGATCTGTTATAACTCCACTTTCTGAACGTTTAACTTTTCTTACTTGTTCAGCTTGTTCTTCAATAGTCATGTTTTTGTGAATAACACCTATTCCACCTTCGCGAGCCATTGCTATTGCCATTTTGTGTTCTGTTACTGTATCCATCGCAGCAGAAATAATCGGTACTGATAGTTTAATTTTCTCCGTTAAATTAACTTTTAAATCAACTTTTTTAGGTAAAATGTCACTTTTAGCTGGTACTAATAGCACATCATCAAATGTTAAACCTTCTTTTTGAAATTTATTTTCCCACATTTTATTTAAATCCTTTCTTATTTCTCATCATCAGCTTTATTAAATTTAACTTCATTATTCTCTAGAGAAGCAATTCTACATAAAGAACAAACATTGACATTCTTTTCATCTAATAGTTTTCTACCATCTTGGAAACTTTTTTCAACAAGGATACCTACACCTACCGTTTCGGCACCAGCTTTTTCAACTATTTCCATAAGACCTAAAGTAGCCTGTCCATTAGCAAGAAAATCATCAACAATAAGTACTTTATCATCTTTATTAATGAATTTTTCTGAAACTACTATAGTATTAGTTATATTTTTCGTGTAGCTATGAACCTCTGCAGTGTATACATCATTATTTTTTAATGTTGATGGTTTACTCTTTTTAGCGAAAACCATCGGCACTTTAAATAAGTTTGCTACCATAATCGCTGGCGCAATACCACTCGCCTCGATTGTCAGAATCTTCGTTATTTCTTCATTTTTAAAATATTCATGAAAAGACTCTGCCATTTTCATCATTAAGCCAGCATCGATTTGATGGTTTAAAAATGAATCAACTTTAAGGACATTATTGTCATAAACTTTACCATCGGTAATAACCATTTCTCTTAGTAATTCCATAACTCCTCCTATATAAACTTTGAGTAATTTTATTTATGATACCAAACTTTCATTGAAAATTCAAGAGCCTAATGAAATGTTAATCATTAAGGCTCTTTATTCATAATATTATTTTAAATTGTCTAATAAGTCAGTAATTTCTTTTTGAGAAAAATGATATTTTTCTTTACAAAACGCACAGACTAACTCTGTAGTTTCTTGTTTAGCAATATCTTCTAATTCTTCTTTCCCTAATGTTACTAGAGCATCAGCATAGCGCTCTTTAGAACATGTACATTTAAATACTACATCATTCTTCTGTAAAATTCGATAGTTTTCTTCTCCCCCAAAGATAATATTCGCAATTTCTTCAGGTGTTTTTCCTTCATGGATAAGTGTAGAAATTGCTTTAATATTACTAATTGCTTTTTCTATTTTTATTATTGTCTCATTGGTAGCATTTGGAAGTACTTGTAAAATAAATCCTCCAGCTGCAATTACAGAATTATCAGTTTCTACCAATACCCCTAAAGATACTGCAGAAGGAACTTGCTCACTAGCAGCGAAATAGTAAGTGAAATCTTCTGCGATTTCTCCAGATACTATCGGTGAAGTAGTAGTATACTTTTCATTTAATCCTAAGTCACGTACTACCGTGATGTTTCCTCCACCAACTACTCCTTTTACATCAAGCTTACCTTGAGCATTACTTGGAATATGAACTTGCATATTTTTAGCATATGCTGTAGTTTCCCCTAACTCATTTGATGATGCATAGATTGTTCCTACTGGACCATCTCCACGAACAGCAACGTCAATTCTGTCTCCACTCTTAAGCATCGCTCCCATCATTGTTGTAGCTGTAGCTGTACGACCTACTGCTGCTATTGCTGTTGGATAAGCATCATGTCTTTGTCTAATTTCTTCTACTAAATCTGTAGTTTTTGTTACAAAAAATCTAATTTCATCGTTAAAGGCTAATCCTCTAATCAAATAATCTTTCATTAAAATAAATTCCTTTCAATTCTAGAACTTCTTATTACGATGTATTATTATACATTTTATTTCCATTATTGTCTATTTATTTACTTTTATAAGTTTTTATAATTAAATATGAATCGTTCCATTTCCTCTATATTATCTGTAAATAAAGTGTTTTTTCTATCTTCAATAGTTAAGAAACCTTCTGCTACCATCTTATCAAAATATTGCTCTAAAAAGTCATAATAACCATTGACATTCATTAAAATACATGGCGCATCTTTTTTACCTACTCGAACCCATGAAATTACCTGCGATATTTCCTCTAGCGTTCCCGGTCCCCCAGGTAAAGCAATAAAAACATCCCCGAGATCAACTAACCGTGTCTTTCTTTCAGACATATCATCAACAACAATCATTTCACTTATACTGTCATGACTAATTTCTCTATCTACTAAAAATTGAGGCATTATCCCAATTACTTCCCCATTATTTTCTAAGACAGTATCAGCAATAACTCCCATTAATCCTATTTTTCCACCACCATAAACTAGTGTATGATTTTTATTAGCTATCCATTTACCAAGTTCTATCGCATTTTCTTTATACAATTCACTCTTCCCATTATTTGCTCCACAAAAAACTGTAATTTTCATTGTTATTATATCCTTTTTATTGTTTCTTTAATGTTATTTGGTATTATTCATTTTGTACAATTCAATTATGCCTTTTAAAGTTAATTCTTCATCAACTATATCCACCACATCACTATACTTTGCGATAAACTTTGATAAACCTCCAGTTAAAACTACCTTATATTCTTTTCCTAAATCTTGTTGTAAATGTTTAATAATATTTTCAAATTGACCTAAAAATCCATAAAATAACCCTGCTTGCATTTGACTAGTAGTATCCATCCCTAAAGATGTACTCACCGCTTCAAATTCCACCCTAGGTAGTTTTGCAGCCCTTGAATATAATGCTTCCGCACTAATATTCATACCTGGACAAATAATACCTCCACGATAGTTCATATCTTCGTCCACACAATCAAATGTTGTAGCTGTGCCAAAATCAACTACTATTGCTGGTAAATATTCACTAACTTTTGCTCCAACAATATCAACTACTCGATCGGCACCTAATTTACTACTATATGGCTCTGGTACCTTTATACCTGTATTAATATCAGCCGAAACAATAATCGGTTCTTTTTCAAAGTATTTCTTACTTAACAATTCTAGTGCAAACATCATTTTTGGAACTACACTCGATATAACCACTCCATCGAAATCTTCAAACTTAATTCCTTTATCAACAAAGAAATTTCGAATAATAACATACAATTCATCTTCTGTTTTTGTATTATCAGTCGCTATACGCCACGAATGAAGCATTTTATAATCACTCCCAAAAACACCAAGTACTATATTCGTATTTCCTACATCTAATGCAAAAATCATCTTTTATCTCCTATGATTTACTTATTTTAAGAACGATTATATTATACCACAATTGCATAAATGCAAGTAGCAAAATACAAAATTAACGATATATATTATTTCCATAACATATAAAAAAAGATTATTGACTAATTTAGCCAACAATCTTTTATATATTATCTTTTAGATAATGACTCTCTGTATTTAAGAGGTGTCATTTTCACTAATGTTTTAAATATTCTAATGAAGTAACTTGTATCAAAGTACCCAATATAATCTGCAACTTCTGAAATTGAAAAATCAGTATTTGCTAATAAATAGCACGCATTAGATATACGTTTATCGTGGATATAATCTACAATACTAATTCCCATATCTTTATTGAAAATAGAAGACAGATAACTCTTATTAACACCTAAGTAATCACTAACGTTATCTAAACTAATTTTTTCTGAAATACGATCGTTGATATAAGCGATACAATTTCGAACTACAGCTTGTTTATCTTTGTATTTATTTCTATCAACTAACAGACAGTAACTTCTAATAACATCTTCTGATAAGTCATAGTTATCAAGTTTATTTTTAATTTTAACCCATAATTCTTCGATTCCTAAGAAATCGTCATTGTGTTGTTCAAGAGCATAGCGTAATAAATCATTCATGTTATATGATTTTCTACGACGAACATTAACTCCCTGCTCAATATGGCTTTCTTCTACACCATGATTTCTACGACGTAAATCGAAAAGCATATTAACACGAGAAATATTACCTTCAACTACAGCTTGTAAAATCTCATGTTTAAATTTAACTTCACTCTCTAGAATACTATTTAAGTATGTATTTTTTCTAGATGATGTTCTTCTTACATTTTTCACACTAGAATCTTCAATTAAAACAATCGCATCTAAGAAATCTACATTTTCGTCTTCTACTAGTAATTCTACTAAATAGTTGAATTTTTTTCTTGGTGTAATTGGTAATGAAAAATATACATCACAAATTAATTCACTAATACTCGCTCCATATTTTGTTAATGATTCTTGAAATAATTTAGTTGGTATTAAATATTCTAAGAAAGGTGTAATTAGATAGAAATCATCTTCATTATCACTCGGAATAAATAAACATGAAATTCCTAAACCACTTTGGCATTTTACAAGCTTTCCTGCATGTAACCCCTCTTTAATCTTAGGAAGATTTCTCTTAACAAATCTACTGAAAATACTGCTTAATTGCTCTTCACCTAAGTCAAAACGTATTTCTTCATCTGAGTATTTATATGTTAACACATCTCCATTTAAATCCAGAATATCCTTAATTCGCTCAATTTTCTTTAATGAACTTCTCATTTTACCTACCTCCTAACAATTTATACTCTAATCTATTGTAATATCACGTCTTGCATTTACAATATAAGAAATTGTAAAGAATACAAAACTGTATGCTACTAACATAATAATTAATGCATTTGCATTATCAAACTTAAACATTTCTTTTACAGTCTGACGACCTGCTTCACTTGAATAGTATGAACTAAATAATGGTACGTCAAACATGTGATATTTTGCCCATGAGAATTTTGAAACTGCAAGTATTGTTAAAGATTGAATTAATCCAGTTCCTAAAAGTGATAACATAACTAATACTAATGATAGAATTTGTGTTTTGAATACTACACAAACTAATACTACCATCGCTACAAAGAAGATATACACTGCTAATTCAGCTAAGTTTGTTATTATTATTTGTTTAGCAACTGTTCTTCCAAAATATCCTTCAGTTATAGTATCATTCAAATGATTTAGCCCTATTTTATTTTTGAAGAATACATAGTTTTTAGTCACGAAATCAAATACTGTTCCTACTACTAAGAAAATAATATAGTTAATGAATGCTAATACTATTTTTGCAGTAAGTATCGCAGAACGTGATTTTGGTTTTGTATATAAGAACTTAATAGTTCCTTTTGAGTATTCTTGAGATAAATTGTTTGCTAACATAATTAGCGAGAATATCGTTGCTGTTGCCGCAGCAACCACTGTTATTCCACTTAATATTTTTACCGCATCTACACCATCTTCAAATTGTCTTTTTGCAAAATAGCTATTTAACAAAATAATTCCAAATGATAGTAAGAAATATAACCATGTAGTTTTCTTTTTATAATCTTTTATAAATTCATTTATTAATAATTTCATTATTTTCTCTCCCCTCCTGTAATTTGTAGGAATCGATCCTCTAATGATGTTGTTAATTCACGAATTGTATCTAATTCAACATTATTAGCTACTAAGTAAGTAATGATACGAGCCTTTTCTTCACGATTTAGATTTTCAAATACAAATCCATCTTTAGTCAGTTGATATCTAACCCCTAGTTCTCTTACTAATAATTCTGTTTTTTCAACATCATGTGTTGAAATTAATGTTTTAACGACTTCATCTGCTACTAGATTTTCTAATTTATCATCAGCGATAATTTTACCTTTTTCAATCACGATAACTCTATCGCAAAGTTTTTCAATTTCATCAAGAAGATGTGATGAAATTAAAATTGAAACTCCTGTTGCTGCGATTTCTTTAAGTTTATTACGGAAATCTTGTACTCCTTGTGGATCTAATCCATTAACAGGTTCGTCAAGAATAAGAACTTTAGGATCACTTAATAATGCTTGTGCTAGTCCAAGACGTTGACGCATACCTAGTGAATAAGTTTTAACTTTTTTTCTAATTACTTTTTTCAGTCCAACAAATTCAACTAGTTCTTTCATACGTGCTCTTGTTACTTTTTTACCACATACACGTGCAATTTGTTTCAAGTTAGCCCAACCTGACATATAGTTATAAAACTCAGGTGTTTCAATCATAGCTCCAACTTCTTTAAGCATAGAAGTTCTTCCTAAGCCAAGAGGTTTTTCGAAACAATAAACATCACCTTTTGTTTTCTTAGTTAATCCTACCATCATTCTCATGATTGTAGTTTTACCACTTCCATTTGGTCCTAGTAATCCAATTATCTCGCCTTCACGCATATCGAAGGTAATATCTTCAACAATTGTTTTTAAACCTATACGTTTTTTTACCCCTAGCACCTCTAATACTACAGGTTTTTCTTCAACTTTTCCTACTTTTTTCCCTACTAATGCTTCTTCTTTCTCAATTGCTTGTACCAATTCACTTCTATCTAGTACAACTGTTTCGGCATACTCATCAGCTACTTCTTCTGCAACAGCTGGCATAATTACTGTTTCTTCAAGATTTTCTTGTTCATTATGAGTCTTTCTAGTGTAAGTGGAAGAATTTTCTATATCCACTTGCTTTCTTATTTTTTCAAGCAGATTTGAATAATCATCTGTTTTTTTACTATTTTTTGCTAATTCATCATTACTTAATATATCTTTATTTTTTTCTGAATTTGTCATTATTTGTAGAAGATTCCTTTCTCATAAATTTTCTTTTATATTATATCATATTTATACTATTATTTCCATTAAATAATGAATAATTATTTTTTATTTTACTACTTTTATCTTGTTATCATTGTAAATCAAAATTTAAGATTTTTTTATTTATAAAAATCCCATAACATTATGAAAATCTGAAACCCATATACATCAGCATTCATATATTTTACATCTATTTATATTTTCTTAAAATTTTGATTATACTTGTACATACTTTATTATAAAAATTCTAAAAATTTATAGATAACATTTATCACTTTACTATAACTTAATCTACTAATAAAATCTATATTTGTTTTTATAATAACATTTTATGAACCTTTACAATAAAAATTATTATTACAGATATAATATACTTTTTCTCATTTACATAATTCTAATTTTATTATTCAAATTCTATACTATATCAAAATTAAAATTGTATTTCAATTTATGCTATAATATAACTTGAGGTGATATACTATGAAAAAAGTACTTAGAAAAAAATATATACTTAATCGAAATAATTTATCGAAAGACTACAGAGAATCTTCTACTAATTCAATCTTCTCGACATTAGAAAAATGTAGTTTTTTCGAAACATCCGAAAAAATATTTATTTTTGTTGGTTTTGACAGTGAAATTCAAACTGAAAATTTCATAAAAAAATGGATAAATAAAAAACAAATCTTTGTTCCAAAAATAGAAAATGGAAAGATGAATTTAATTCGCTTAAAATCTTGGGATGAGCTTGCTCCAGGACATTTTGGAGTATTAGAACCAACTTCATCCGACTACTATGAAGGAAAAATAGACCTAGTAGTTACTCCTTCTATCGTATTTGATAAAAATGGATATCGACTAGGTTACGGTAAAGGATATTACGATAGGTATTTCACTGAAAATGAATATAGAATCAGCGTTGGTTTATGTTATCACAAATTATTACAAGAAAACGTCCCTAAAGAAGAACACGATAAACAAGTTGATATAATTATTACAGAGGAGAAAACTTTTATAATAAATGAAGAATATAATAGTAACAACTAGCGTAAAAACAACATCAGCTCTAAACAATAAAGCTCAAAAACTCGCAAACAAATTAAACTTAAGATATATTTTAAGAAATAAAAAAACTATCAAACAACTACTATCAACATCTCAAGGGGTGCTAGTAGTATATAAAAATAAATTAAGTTATTTCGAAGAAAATTCAGAGCTATTCTTTCATTTAGATACAACAGCATTAAAAATAAAAAACTCGGATAACGAACCTTTAGTAGAAATAATTAAAGAAGAAAAACAAAATATTCTTGATTGTACTATGGGATTGGCTGGAGATAGCATTTTATTAAGTTATTACAAACATAATGTTACATCTCTTGAAAAAAATAATATAATATATTTAATTACAACTAATGGCCTAGAAAATTATATTTCTTCAAACGATGAGATAAATAATGCAATGCGTAAAATTAAAACTAATAATATCGATTGTCTAGATTACTTAAAAAAATGTCCAAACGATAACTATGACATAATATATTTTGACCCGATGTTTTCTCATAATATTTCAGAATCAAATAACCTGGAAGGAATTCTACCATTAGCAGATACAACCTTCCCATACGAAGAATTTATCAAAGAAGCAAAACGTGTCGCAAGAAAAAAAATAATAGTGAAAGCCCATTTTAAAGATATTATTTTCGAAAAATATAATTTCACCAGAATAACAAGAAAAAATACGAAGTTTCATTATGGCTTTATTAATTTAAAATGAAAAACCAAAAATTAAGCTTTACAGCTTAATTTTTGGTTTTTCATTTTTCATTTCTTTTACAGCTAGATAGCCATCATAGCCTGTAATTTCTTTAAACTCACGATACAGTGAATTTTCTTCAGATTTTGCTCTAACTACATTTTTAAATTCTTTATACATTGACTTAAACTCTGCAAGTTCAACACCAGCTAAATAACATTCTTCTATTAAATCTAAAAATTTAATAATTACAGTTATTTCTTCTGTATTGTATAAAGTGTAGTCTATAGGATAATTAAATTCCATAATACTACCTACTCAAATGTATATCCAACACCACGAACAGTTCTTAGATTTTTATCATAACCAATTTTTCGTAGTTCTTTTCTTAACCCTGAAATATAAACCTCAATCGCATTAATAGTCGTTTCTGAATCAACACCCCATACACGATCAAAAATTTCTTCTTTCTCTAATATAATATTATTATTTATTACAAAGAATGATAATAATTCAAGATATTTTCCTTTAATAGTGTCTAACGTTCCACCATTAGATGATACCAATTCATTTTTAAGATCTAATACTAAATCTTTATATGTAATCTCATTCTCACCTTTCAAATTACTTTCACGTTGAAGTAAGTTAGATATAGTTGTTAGTAAAAGAGAAGCATCCGCTACACGTGGTAGATATTCCGTCACTCTATGCTTCATAACTCTAGCTTTTTCTTCCGTTGACTCAGCTATAGTTATTACAATTACTGGAATTTTAAGTTCTTTTTCTTCACGAATATAATCTAATAGATCTATTCCACCCATACCGGGTAAAATACTATCCGCTATTACAAAATCATATACATTTTCATCGACAAATTTTTGTCCATCTAATCCATTATAACAAACATCGGCATCAAATTTCCCTGCGACTGCAGCCTTCAATGATGCAGCTAATAATTTATCATCTTCAACAATAAGTGCTTTAAGCATCAAAACTCCTCCTCTAATTTTTTAACTTTTATTTCTCTAAGTAGATATTTTATAACTTTTCAAAAAAAAATACAACTAAAAAGTACTATATTTTTTACTATTTTTTCACTATAAGAAAATAGATAATACTAGAAATAATAATTCCAACCAAAGCACCACTACTATCTATTAATACATCAATGACATTACCATCACGACCTACTACAAAAGTCTGGTGAAATTCGTCAGTTGAGGCGTATACAACAGAAAATATTTGGCTTAGAATGACAGTTTTTTTATAATTCCCATGACTATTAACTTTCATAAATATATTTGATAAATAAGAAAATGAAAAAAATCCTAAAATCATGTATTCACTAAAGTGACCCATTTTTCTTACGATTAAATCATTTGAAATTTTCGACGATTCCTCTCCAGCTTGATTAGAAAATAAAAATATAACTATACAAACTAAAATCAATATTATTAATGAAAAGTATTTCCTATATAAAAGTTTAATAAAAATTTCTCCTTAGTATTTAATTTAATATTTTTTTCCTACTTTATATCATATCATATTCCCTAACTTAATAATAACATTTGTAAGTAAAATAAGCAATAAATTACTTCGTTTTTTTTATTCCCCATCTAAAATACACAATATTTTCTTCAAATTACAGATATAATGAAAGTAGTTTTCAATTATTATAAAAGAAAATTTAATTTTATATGTTTTAAACATAATTATTTAAGTACATTTCCTTCCAAAAATTTCATATAATATGATATAATTAAAGAAAACGAATTCAAAACATGGAGGTTTATTATGCCACGTATAGTTGCTAGAGGATTTAAAAAAGAAGATTTAAAAATAGTTAGTGCGGAACTTTTCGATACAATTGCAGAAATAATCGAAAGACCAAGAGAAGCATTTACATTAGATTTAATCGAGAGTGTTGCTATTCTTGATGGAGAAGAAATTAGCAGAGCTAATCTTGAAATTGGTTGGGTTCATCGCCCTGTAGAAGTTTGCGAGAAAGTTGCTAATGCTGTAAATGAACTTTTCAAACCTTTAGGATATGAAACTGTAATGATTTCATTTAAAGATATCGATTTAGCATACGAATTTGTATTCAAAAAATAATTATTAAAAAAAGGAACGTCTAAAATTTTGATTTTCTTAATCAATTTTAAACCGTTCCTTTTCTCTTGTAATAAACAAATAAACCACGATGACTATATAATACCAAGAGACTATTCCTGAATCCCTAAATTTTTAAAAGCTGATACAAAAATTCATAGACGCAATGGTTTACTGATATCTAAATGCACTTTATAAAAGCTTTTTAGATATCTAATAAACTTTGCGAGGATAGCTCGACAAAATCGATTTCTCTGAAACCACGATTTTTGAGCCACTCCCTTTCGAATCACTCCAATTTTTTATCCTTTTACCTGTGTCTCATACATCTTTTTATAACTACCATTTAAAGATAATAGTTGTTCATGAGTTCCATTTTCTATAACTTTCCCTTTTCTAAGGACGTAAATCATATCGGCATTTTTTATCGTAGATAACCTATGAGCTATAATAAGAGTTGTTCGCCCTTGTTTTAATTCTTCTATAGCTCGACTTACATTTTGTTCTGTTTCACTATCTATATTAGCCGTTGATTCATCTAAAATTAAAATTTTCGGATCTTTAGCTAATGCTCTCGCTAAACAGATAAGTTGTTTTTCTCCTGTAGAAAAGTTACTACCACCCACTTCTACTTTTGAATCAAGAGAACGATTTTCTAAAATAAAATCTCCTCCAACTCTAGATAATGCTTCTCTAGCAATTTTTTCATCGTTAGAAGTAGTAATATTTTCGAGTAAGGTACCTTCAAATAAAAATGAATCCTGAAGTACTATAGCCGTTTTTTCTCTTAGATACTCCTTACTATAATCATTTATATTTCTACCATTAATTAAGATGTTACCTTTAGTCGCACTGTAAAACTTAACAATTAAGTTCATTATAGTACTCTTACCACTTCCCGTATGTCCTACAAAAGCTACAGTTTGATTCTCTTTAATTTCAAGATTTAAATCACGAAGCACATAAAAATCATCCTTATAAGAAAAATACACATCTTCAAATTTAATATTTCCTCGGAAATTATCCTCAGTAATATCGTTATCATTGTCTTCCTCAACTTCTAGCTTAAGTATCTCTTGAATATTTATAGCCGCACCTTGGGCTCTAATATAATTAGAAATTCCCATTGTAAAGTCTGCGATTCTATAAATTATATCGGTAGTATAATTTATAAATAAATATACCATTCCCAATGTAATACCATAAACATTATTAAAATGTGAATACGAATAGTAATAAACAATACCTATGAAAATCACTATTCTAAATACTCCAGTTATATTATGAAGCAATAGACTATCTACTAGATTTAATTTTTTCCAATATTTATAGCGCTCTTCATTATGCTTATTCCAATCTTCAATACTCTCTTTTTCTTTATTAAAAGCTTTGATGATTTCTAAATTTTGATAATTTTCATTTATAATCCCATTACTTTGAGAAAACTTACGTCTGTATCCCTTAATACTATCTATAGATAACTTGTTGTAAATTTTTAATACTATAAACATTATCGGGAATAACGCTAGCATAAATAATCCAAAACGTACATCTACATAAAATAGAATAGCATAAGAAAAAATAATCTTAAGTGCAATTATTAAGATCTGTACAAATGTCGAAACGAAAAATGTTCTAATTTGGTTAACATCACTAGTTATCCTAGATACCACCGATCCAGCCGGCATATTATCAAAATACTTAATAGGTAGGCTTTGTATATGGTCATATACCTGCATCTGAATTCTAACGTAAACCTCATTAGCACCTTTTACTAAGTATATATTTCTAATATAGTTAGATATTCCTGAACATAGTAGTATAAGTCCATAGCCAGCTACTACCACCAATGATTTTAGAATTATCTGACGTGTTAAATCTCCAGTTATACCATCAAACACTTTCGACAACACGTATACACCAGCAACACCTAACCCTACATTTAATAGAGAAAAGACAAATCCTATTATATAAGACCTCTTTGCTTCTTTCATATAAGGAAGAAATTGAAATAACGGATTTTTATTCTTCATCATCTTCTACCTCCTTATTTTGATATTCATCTAGTTGTCTATACCAAGGGCATTTCTCAAGAAGCTCATCATGCGTTCCAAAATTTAATATTTTACCATTATCTAATACAACAATTTTATCAGCATGCCTTACTGCAGAAATTCTATGAGCTACTATTATATTAGTCTTACCTTCACGAGTTTTCTTAATATTTTCAATAATAGTTTTTTCTGTATTAGAGTCTACTGCACTTAAACTATCATCTAGTATTAATATTTCTGGATTAGATAACAACGCTCTAGCTATACCTAATCGTTGTTTTTGTCCACCTGATAGAGATAAACCATTTTCTCCTACAAGAGTATCAATACCATCTTTAAATCTACTAATATCTTTCTTGATATCCGCTTGTTCTAACACTTCTTCTAACCTATCCTCTAAATCATATCTATAGAATAGTACATTTTCTTTGATAGATTTTGAGAACAACTGATATTCTTGTGGTGCGTACCCTATTTTTTCTCTAACCGAGTAATCATAATATCGCTCAATCCCCTTACCATCAAGAAGTAGCGTATTTTCTTCTATTGGATATAATCGAAGCAGTTGCTTGATAAATGTCGTTTTCCCACTACCAGTTTTTCCTACTACACCTATAGTTTCTCCTTTATTAATTGAAAAATTAATATCTTCTAATACATGATTATTATCCTCGTAACTAAAATTAAAATTTTTAAATTCAATACTACTATTAAACTCAAAATTACTTTCAGCTAGGTCATTATTAACATCAGCCTTTTTATCAGAGATTTCTAGGACTCTTTTGGTAGCTTGACGCACTTCTATAATCATAATAACTAACTCCGATAAAGCAATATACGGCCACTGAATCATACCTATAACTACGCAAACAGAAATCAACTCTCCTAATGTCATCATTCCTAAATTAATAAAGTAAAATCCTCCAGCCACAGCTATAATATAACTTGTAGCTAAGGATACAGTATTCAACGGTTGATAAACAAGAGTTCTCTTCATGTATTTTTCGTTGCTTTTAGCATAACTTCTAAGTTTTCCTACAAAACTATTCCTAACTTTATCCAACAAACTATAAGCTCTTATTACTCGAATACCTTTGACATTTTCTAAAGTCTCTTCTGTAATTTCATCCATAGTTTTCGCCATCTTGTTATAATATTTTTCTTGAACTTTCCGCCTGCTAACTAAATAAATAGTTTGTATGACTAACGGTATGTGGATTAGCAATAAATATATAAAATTCGATTTATTAAATATAAGTATACTTATAAATAAATTGTAAATTATTCCATCAAAAATCAATAGAATACCATACCCAAAAAGCGGTGCAATATAATTTGTAATATCGTTAGTAGATCTACTAATAACTTCTCCAATACTAAATTTATTAAAAAATACTGGAGTATGTCTATAAATATCATATTGAATATCATAGGTCATATCTTTAATAACTTTATCATATCCTATAAACGTATAGTATTCTTTAAAGAAATAGACAATATACAGTGCTATTCCAGCCAAAACAATTCTTAGAATTTCATTGACTACACCATCAAAATCAATATTTTCTCCCGCTATACCATCAACAATATAACTTAACCTATCAGTTGGGTATAACGAAAAATAATAAGATGCAATAGAAACTATTAGTGCAATTATTATACGTTTTTTATCTCTATATATAAGATGAGCTATCTTATTTAATATTTGTTTATTATTTATCATTGCGTTCACTTATTCACCCTCTTCCTTCTAGAATTCAATTATATTTTAATAATTATAACACATTTATCTTTTAAGGTTTAATAAAAAACAAGGGAGTGACTCAAAAATCGTGATTTCGGAGAAATCGATTTTGTCGAGTCGGCCCCTTGCTTTGTCTTACTTAATGTTTTCTTTTTTAAATTGTTCGATAGCCTCTTTTGCAAGCTTATCCACTATTTCATTCAACTCTATTCCAGTATGTGCTTTTACCTTCACAAAATTAACATTTACTGCTGTTTTCACCTTATTATAAAATTTTACATAATCTTGCGTATAAGGAAGATTTGCTTTCCAATCTCCAACTGCCCACGCTTCTATCCCTTGATAGTCATAAAACAATGTTATCTCTTTAATTTTTTTATCTACAGCATACCACATAACAAACTTTGCTGCTTCCAATTCTCCAGCAACATTGTGTAACTGTGCATAATCTTCACGATTTCCAGCATGTTTATATTCATGTCTTTTATCACCATCTACTATGACTACACCTGAACCATAAATACCATTAATTCTGTCAAAACTACCATCAATATAAGCATACGCACCATCAACTTCTTCTATATTTTCTATTTTTTCTTCATTTTTTTCTAGGAAAGCTTCAGCTTCTGATAAAGTTTTAAAACTTTTATAAACTGCACCTTTAAATCCAGTCACCTGCTCTTTACATTCGTCCCAAGTTGAGAATATTCCTGTTTTTTTACCTTTTTTTACTGCATAAAATTTCGTCATCTTGCTCTCCTTATAAAAATATTTCCTTTTAAATTATACTACATGAAAAATATTAAGTAAATTTTTAAAAAGAAAATTTAAAATAAACTAAGGAAAATTATTTTTTTACTTTAGATACATTTTTTAAATAAGAAAAAATCACAAACAAGCCTATACAACTATTCCTTTAACTTTTTTACAAATAATAAAAAAACTAAATTTGAAATATTATTTTAAATTAGTAAGTATAAATTTTATTAACTCAAGAAATTTTATTTTATTTTTTATATAAAAGATAGTGATAATCTATTTCAATTAAAACGTTTTTATGTTATAGTATAGGTGTCTATTATTTTAAAAGGTTGTTTTAATGGTCTTTATGTAAACAAAAAAGGGGTTTAATTTGTCTTTAATCAACCTTGAAAAATTAATATTAGAATAAATTATTATATTATATACAAAAGGAGACATTCCATGAAAACAAATAAATTATTAAAATCAAGTATGAGTGTTGCATTGGCACTTACTATATCTTCTATTACAGCTCAAGCTTGGCCAACAAATAACAATATAGCAAAAGCTGATTTCGGAGATACTGCAGCCAGTCAACAAACTAAGACTGAACTAAATGAAATAATAAATAAAATTTTTAACGATCAGTCTATCACAAATAGATACTTAGGAACTACTTTTTTCCACAAAACTTCTAACTTCCCTTATTACCATGTGACATTTGAAAATCACCAAGTTCCCGATGATGTTATCGATACAACTCCTTGGTATAACATGTGGAGCGAAGCTGCTGCTGCAAAAGCAAAACTTGATGCTAATTCATATACAGAAAAAACCGCACAAAATGCAATAAACACTTTAAAATATTATATTCAACTTTATAACTTTGATGTAAATCATGACTTAAAAGATGACGGTTTTTACACTACTACCGACTTTAAAACTCCAACAATGGTAACTGTATCTAGCGATGGTCAACAAGACTTTTATAAAAAAGTAGTTGATAATAAAGAAGAAATTAAAAATCTATTTAAAGAGTCTTTAGTAGGTATCTACAAACAAGGTCAAGATATAGAAATTAATCTTGTTGCTAATCCTGATAAAGTTAGTAAAATTACAAGCTTTGTTGTTAATAAAGTTTCTGCTTTAGATACAAATGTTAAACTAGGTCCTTCTGCTGAAGATCAACATATCGTGGCCTTTAGTGTTCCTGGTGAATTAAAAGCTGAACAATTGGTTGTTTCAAATATGACTTATATTGATAAAAACGGCGCTAAACAACAAACAGGTCCATTTGCTTTAGATATTAACTACTCAGCTGCTAAAAAAAGTAACGAAGCTATCCCTAAATATAGAGAAAAATTAAACGAAAAAATTCAAAATTGGATTGATCGTGGTAATAAGGTTAATGAATGGTTACTAACAAAAGAAAATACTTCAGACACAGCTGCAGACTTCTCACAAAGAGCTAAAGTTAGCGAAGCTGTAACAAAACTACAAGAATTGAAACGTTCAGATAGCGCTAATTACGATAAACTTTATGAAATTTCTACACCAATTCATGAAATGGAAGACATTGCAACATTAAGAGAAGTACTAGATATTAAAGTTGCAAAACTATTAGAATATTTTGACCTTTATAACGAAAAAACATACACTAAAGAAAGTATTGAAAACTACAAAAATTATATTAAAAGTGTTCCTTCATTGAAAAATACAAGAAACATAAAAGAACTAGTTCAGTTAATTAAAGACTTTGATAATGCGAACTTCACATACTTAAGATACAATACTACAGAACTAAAAAGAATAATCGATATTGCTGACAGAAAAATCAGAAGTGAATACGAACCTGTGTCTCTTGAAAAATTTGATCAGGCTTTAAATCACGCTAAAGACTGGATTAACCAAACAAGCAGTTATAATCCTCAAATTAATGAGACATCAGACCTTGTTAAACAATTAACTGAAGCTATCAACAATCTTACTACAAAAGACGGTAAAAAAGGAGAACCAGTTCCTGCCGCACCTGTTGAGAACACTACTAAACCAGCAGAGCCATATAATGTAACTGCAAAATTCGTAGAAAGAGGTAGCGACAAACCTATAAAAACAAGATACAGTCGTGATTTGACAGAACTTATAAAAAATGTAGAAGTTCACGAATTAGGAAACGGTAAAAATGAAGTAATATTAACATTAGAACCTAAAATCATGGGAGGAGCTATTGACTTCGCTCTAGCAGATACTTTCAAATATAACAGTCTAGGAAATACAGATGCCGATGCCGTTGTTTTAGAGACAAAAAATATTGGTGGTCGCGACTACCCTACTAAATTAAAACTTACAGTTGATTCTACTAAGAAAAACATTGAAATAGCCCTTCTAGGAAATTTCAATTTTAAAGATTCATTCTCATTAGGAAAAAATGGAATCGATAACTTTACAAAACCTACAGACTTATATATTGATTACTCTACAAAACTAGAAGCAAAAAAAGAATCACCTCTGAAAGCTTCTTTAAGAGATAAAATTAATTACTACACAAGTAACACAGTACAAGATAACTATAAAGATTTAAAACCAGTGTTCAAAACTTCATTCAATCAATTAATTACTAAGGCTCAACAGCTTTTAAATAACGATTCACTAACTAAAGATGAAGTAGATAATATTATAAATAAACTATTAGATGAAACAACTAAATTAGATTCATTAGCTAACCTTTATAAATCACTTCAAAATGCAAAAAATCAGTACGAAAATGATTGGAAGAACAATTCACACTTTACTAGCGAAAGTAAAGCGTTAGTCAAAGAAAAATTAGATGCGGTTGAAAGTAAAATTAACTCTCTAGATCCAGTCGATATAGAAGGTAAAAAAGAAACTTACTCAAATGAGTTCGACAAAGAAGGAACTGTAACAGTATATAAAAAACTAGATGAACTAACAGGAGAAGTTCAACATCTTGGAGACTATCTTCGCATCAATACTGATGAACTTTCAGGAGAAATTAAAAAAGCTGAAGAAGCTTACAACAATTCCAACAAAATTACTCAATCAAAACTTAAACTTAGACAATTAATCGATGAAGCAAAAGCTTATGTTGCCAACGCCAAACTAACTCCTGAATCAAATGACACTGATGATCAAATAAATACCGATCTAACAGATTACTACAAAGAACAATTCAAATTCGCTATAGAAGACTTAAATGATTCTCAAAACTCTGGAGCAAAACAAGTTTCAGCTAAAGAGCAACTTAAGAATAAAATAGCTGAAGTTGAGTTAATAAAACAAGGTAAAAAAGAACCAGCAGCCTTTGTTACTTTAACTAATGAACTATCAAAAGCTAAAGAATTATTAAATAATGATACTTCTACCGAAGAAGCATTACTAGCTGAATTAAATAAACTTAACAATGCTGTAAATACATTTAATAATTCTGCTGATTCAACTCAAAATAAACCAAGTAATCCATCAGAATCTCCTTCTACAGATTCTAATAATAAAGTTCAATTAGATGGATCATTATTAAAACAAGATTTAACTAGTCCTTCTATGGCTAATGGAATAATTAAAAACATGTATCTAGTAACTGAAAACGGGAAAAATTATTTAGAATTAGATCTTATCCCTATGAATAACGGAACAACTAATGTTGCCGTTATGAGTAAACTTACATACTTCGATGGCAATGCTGAAAAAGATGTCCAAGTTTTAAAAGAAGATACTGCAGATGTCACTTACAATAATGTAACTAATTCTTATAAATATCCTTCAAAAATTAGAATACCTATCGAAGGAAAACCAACTACAATAAAACTTAACACTTTTGCAAGCAGTACATTATTCGGTACCGATAAACATGAAAATATAGCTGTTTTATCTGTAAAATACCCTAAAGAAAATGCTGTTATCACTGCAGATAAAAAACAACTAAACGCACTATTCGAAGCTACTACAAGTAAATACTATGATAGTTGGAATAATGTATTCAAAAATGCAAATGTAAGCCAAGACATGGCAGTAATTAAAAACTTCGGTAACAAAATCAACGCTGCACAAAATGTATTGAAAAATAATATTGCCAGCACGGAAGAAATCTCTACTGCATTTACTGAACTATCAGATTTAAAAAATCAATATGATTTACTTATTCAACTAAGAACTTCAAACGCTGAAGCTGTAGCTAACTTCAATTCTGATAAAGATAGTAAAAATTATAGTGAGGAAAGCATCAACGCTGTAGATAACTATCTTCAAGGAAAAATAGATAAACTAGAAGACTTAGTGCACAACAACCCTAAATCTAATGAAATCTTGAAATTATTTAACGATGTTCAAACATACTATAACCTTCTTAGATATGATACTTCAAAACTAGACACAGCTATTAAATCAGCTCAAGACAAACTAGCTGCAAGTAACTATTCAGATGAGTCAAAAAATAATTTAACTACAGCTATTACTAAAGCAACTGAATTCATAAACAAAGCTAAAGAAACAAGAAATCTAGAAGACACTCGTTCTAGTTTATTAAAAGAAATCGAAGATGCAGTCAGCGGATTGAAAGAAGCACCTGCTCCTGAAGTAAATAAACCAAGTGATAACACTAATGCATCTAATAATGAAGCTGACAAACCTAACGATAAAGTTGATACACCTACTAACAGCGAAGTTAACAAACCTAACGATAAAGTCGACACTCCAACTAACAGCGAAGTTAACAAACCTAACGACAAAGTTGATACGCCTACTAACAGCGAAGTTAACAAACCTAACGACAAGGTTGATACTCCTAATAATAGCGAAGCTAATAAACCTAACGACAAAGTCGACACTCCAACTAACAGCGAAGTTAACAAACCTGTTGAAAGCACTGACGATGAAGTTGCTAAAAAACTTGCTACTGAAAGAGCAAACCTTCTTTTACCTTTAGAAACAGCTAAAATCCTAGTTAACGACGATAAAGATAAAGAAGGAATTAATAAAGAAGCATACGCTAAACTAAAAGAAGCTACTAAAAAAGCTCAAAAAGTATATGATGAAGAAAAATCTATAGATAAAATTTTAGAAGGAAAATCTGACATAGATAAAGCATTAGAAGAGTATACTAAACATAAAAATGATAAAGAAACTGTCCCAGGAAATAACAAACCTAATAATAATTCAAGCAATAATGTTCCTGAATTCAACGGACCTGTCGCTTCTAATGGTCAAGATGCTCCTGTTAATGAAGTTCCTGAATTCAACGGACCTGCTGCTTCTAATGGTCAAGATGCCCCTGTTAATGAAGTTCCTGAATTCAACGGACCTGCTGCTTCTAATGGTCAAGATGCTCCTGTTAATAAAGTTCCTGAATTCAACGGACCTATCGCTTCTAATGGTCAAGATGCTCCTGTTAATAAAGTTCCTGAATTCAACGGACCTGTCGCTTCTAATGGTCAAGATGCCCCTGTTAATAAAGTTCCTGAATTCAACGGACCTATCGCTTCTAATGGTCAAGATGCTCCTGTTAATAAAGTTCCTGAATTCAACGGACCTGTCGCTTCTAATGGCCAAGATGCTCCTGTTAATGAAGTTCCTGAATTTAACGGACCTGCTGCTTCTAATGGTCAAGATGCCCCTGTTAATGAAGTTCCTGAATTCAACGGACCTGCTGCTTCTAATGGTCAAGATGCCCCTGTTAATGAAGTTCCTGAATTCAACGGACCTGCTGCTTCTAATGGTCAAGATGCCCCTGTTAATGAAGTTCCTGAATTCACTGGTGGAGTAAACGATACAACACCTCCAACTGTTTCTGATAAACCAGAAGGAGAAACTCCAAAACCAACAAAACCTGAAACATCTAACGGAGATTCACTTGTACAACCAAAAATTCCAGAATTCAAAGGTGGTGTTAACGCTGTTGAGGCTGCTGTTAATGAAATTCCTACATTCGGAGCTAAACAACCTGAAATCAAGAAAATATTAGATGAACTTGTTAACATAAAAAATCAAATAAAAGATGGTGAAGAAAATGGTGCTGAAGATTATTATATCAATGGATTAAAAGACAGATTTGAAGACTTAGAAAAAGCATTCAACTTACTAACTCAAAATCTTTCTGCAGTAAATGAAGTACCAGAATATACAGGTCCTGTTACCCCAGAACCTCAACCTCACTTAGAGGGAACTGCTCCTGGTAGTGGTCAAATCGGACAAACACCTGCTGTTACTCAACTATCTGAAAAACTTGAAGAAGCTAAACCTACAAAAGCTAAATCTGAAAAATTAGCAAGCACAGGTATGAATTCTTCTAGCACTACTGCATTAGGATTAAGCTTAATCTGTCTTATTGGACTTGTAGTCAGACGTAAACTTTTTAAATAATCAATTAGTGTATAAAAAACTTTAAAGAGAGTAACTCAAAAATTACGATTTTAGAAAAACAAGATTTCGGTAAATTCCCAAAGTAAATTCCGGTAAGAAATCAAAGTGGAAGTTACCTTGGGAAAAAAGGAAAATAACAATAAAAATATTCCCAAGGTAACTTCCGGTATAAAACAAGGAAGCTTTACTTTGGGAGTTTTTTAAAAGGAATAAAAATAAAAAAGGCATGACAAATAAACCTGCAAATCACTATTTCCAGGTTAAATTCCAGTTATACTGAAGTTAAGTTGAGACTTTTCTAATAAAACATTTTCGTTGTAAAAAAATAACTATATTACTATTTTATAAATAGTTTAACTTTATTTGTTAGTATCCTTAATTTCTTTAGCCAAGAAAGGTTTAAGTATTACCTCATTGGTAGGTATTTCAAAAATACCAAGTAGGTTAGCTATATGTTCGCCAAAAGTAAAAGAAAAAACTTCATAAGATGATTTTCCGTGCAAATACTTTCTCCTAGGTGAGTTAATAGGTAATATAATAATATTAACATTACTTTGTGTAAAATCGTCAAATGAGGATCCTTTAGGTAGTATTTCGCGCAAGGTGATATGATTTTTTTCTATTTTCCCTTTTCCCCATGAAGAATTAGGATTACAGAAAAATAATTTTAAGTTTTTATTCAAACCACAATCTCTTTTTTATGCTTACAATTATTACAAATGTAAGGAGGTTTGTTTAGAAGAGCACAATTAGCTTTGATTAATTTTCCGCCAAGAGTTTTGGTAACAACTTCCGTATCTTTATATTGCAGATTATGTTTAATTTCTTTAGAAATAATAGTAGGATCTTTATCAAGTTCTATACCTATACTTCTAAAAGTTTTTCCTTTAGAAATTCCTTCTTAAATATCTAAGCGATCATTATATGTTAAGTATTTGTTTTAGTTTGTCATAATATTATATTCCTTTCATTCAACAAAAAGTCTCATATTATAATATACACCAAAATAAAAAAAAGAGGAATTATACTTATTAAAAATTAGTTTGACATTATAAAGAGAATTTAAAATAACGTAATAAAGTTAGATAAATATCTTTTCATGATTATTTAGTCTTAATTTAAATTCCAGTTTTTTATTTGAACTGGAATTTACTTTGGGAAGTAATATTTGAAAATATCACGATAGAAAAAAACTCCTATTTATTGAATTTTTATCAGTTTTGTTGTAAAATTGAATTGCTTATGAAAAAAATATTAAAGAAATTTTTTATTTTATTAAAGACAACTTAGGAGATATTATAATGAGTAAATATCATTTTATAGGTATTAAAGGTTCTGGAATGAGCTCTCTTGCACAAATTGCTTATGATATGGGCAATGAAGTACAAGGCTCTGATGAAGAAACATACTTTTTTACACAAGAAAAATTAGAACAAAGAAACATCCCAATGTACAACTACGGGGCTGAAAATATTAAAGAAGGATATGAAGTAATTTTAGGGAACGCATTCGATGAAACTCATGTTGAGTACAGAAAAGCTAAAGAATTAGGTTTAACTACTTATACTTATTCACAATTCCTTGGGAAACTTCTTTCTGAAATTCCTTCAATCGCTATAACTGGAGCACATGGTAAAACAACAACTACCACAATGGCAAGTAATATTTTTAAACACAGTCATGTTACGTCTTACCTAATTGGTGATGGAACTGGTCATGGTGAAAAAAATTCAGAATTTATGATAGCTGAAGCATGTGAATATTACAGACACTTCCTAGCATATCACCCTGATTATGCTGTTGTAACAAACATTGACTTTGATCATCCAGATTACTTTAATGATGAACACGATATGTTTGATGCATTTCAAAGTTTTGTAAATCAGGTTAAAAATACGGTGGTTATCTGTGGTGATGATCGTTTAGCTTCACAACTTAAGCCTGCAAATGCAAAAACTATTAAATACGGGTTTAGCGATGGAAATGATTATCAAATCAAAAATGTTCAAACTACACCTGAGCACAGTAAATTCGACATATACAAAAACTCAGAATTACTAGGAACTTTCACTATGGCAGTATTCGGATTACACGATATTTCTAACGCAACATCTGCTATCGCTCTAGCTGATATAAATGGTATCAATGTAGAAAAAATCCAAGAATCACTTAATATGTATAAACCTGCTGAAAGAAGATTCAGCGAACACAAACTTGGAAATAGTGTAGTTGTAGATGATTACGCACATCACCCTAGTGAAATTAAAGCAACAATTAATAGTGCACGTAGAAAATATGCAAATAAAGAAGTTATTGCAATTTTCCAACCACATACATACACACGTACAGCTAAATTCCTAAATGAATTTGCTGAAAGTTTAGAAACTGCAGATAAAGTATTCCTTTGTCCAATCTTTGCTTCAGTACGTGAAAAAGAAAAAATCGTAGGTATTGAAGACTTACAAAAAGTAACTAAAGGAGCTCAAATTATAAATAGCGAAGAAGATTTCGATAAATTAAACTTCGACAATAGTGTATTCCTATTTATGGGAGCAGGAAATATCAATAAACTTTGTTACAAATTTATAGAACAAAAATCAAAATAATTGATTGTATTTATAATAAACTCAAAATATAATTGATTATAACAACCCAAGGAGGAAAATTTTATGTTAGATATAAACTGGTTAATTTTAGCATATGCTGGAATCTTTTTAGCAGGGATAGGTGTTTTAATCCTATGTATTAGTACTGCTATTACACTTAAAACTGTTAGAAGATCTGTAGTTGTTGCGACTGAATGTGTAGAAGATGTTACTAACATCGCTGAAGATGCTCTTGCTCTTGCTAAAGATTTAAATGAAACAATTAAAAAAGTTGAAGGCAACTTAGAGCCAATTATGGCAGAAACTAATATTTTATTACAAAACACAAATATCCTAGCTGAAGATTTACAAGTTAAATCTGAAAAATTAGATCCACTATTCAACTCAGCTGAAGGATTAGCATCATCAATCAACGGATTACAATCATCTGTTGATAATATGAAATCTAACGTTACTGGATTTAAAAAAAATACTGATCAAAAAATAGAAAATCTTTCTGAAAAAGTAGAAGAAAACAAAGCTAAAGCTTCGAACCTACTTAACAAATTCCTAAAAAAAGATAGAGTTGAAGAAGAAAAATAATATTTAAAACAAAAATTAAAAAACATTTTTATGTCAAGTATACTTTAAAAGACATTTTATAATATGTTATAAAATTTAGAGGAGCAACACAAAATCATTAATTTGCGTTGCTCCTCCTTTGTTACTAACCAGCTCTTACCTATTATCTCTTAATTTTATATTTATCTCACTTATACTATTTTTAACACTAAAATATCGAACTATTCCTATTAAAATATAAACCACAGTAACTGTAATCAGCATTAAAGTTAAAGTAGTAAAGCTACTAAACCATTTCAAATAATAACCCGCTAACACAAGTGGTAACATAATAAGAAAATAATGAGATACAAATACTATTACTATATTATCATTTAACTTACTTTGAAATACTTTACCAGCTAATCCTTGTAATATACCTAAAATAGCGTATACTAAGGTTTGAATTAATACTGCCATATTTAAATTATCAAAACTCTGGATATACAATGGCATACCAGGATAAAACTGACCACACAAAATACCGAATATTAGATTAATAACATTCCCTGCTCCTATCCCTAACAACATAAATATTATAATTTTTTGAAATAATTTCATTTTAATACCTCCTATAATCCTAATTTCATCTTAAATTCTTTTAACATCCTACGTGATACATAACTTATATCCGAATTTTTATAATTTATAACTATTGTTCCTCTCAATCCTAAATCTAAGCTATGAATATATTTAATATTAGCTATTTCACTTTGAGATATTTTTATAAAATCCTTAGTTAATGTACTCTGCACTTCATATAATTTTTTTCTAACAATAAATCTACCTTCAACTGTAACTACATATACTTTTCTATCTTCAACATATACCCTTATAATATCCTCCGTATTTAATAAACGTACTTTCCCATCTAAAACTCCTATAAAGTAATCTTCCTTATTTTCTATATAATTCACTAAATTTTGAATCTCATCATTCACTTTATTTGCCGATATAGTAACCATTGTTTCTTCAAATTTTTTATCTATATTTAATTCAACTTTCATGTTTTTAGCTCCTTTCATAATTATATTTTATATAATAAATATTTAAAAATCTATAGATAATGTATATTCGGTTAGTTATCTTGTTTATTCGGTAGATTATATACTAATTACAAATACAGTATATTTTACTTACGAATACATATATTGTTATAAAATAAATATAAACAATTTATAAAAAATATACCTAAATAATGTGACAATTAAGATAAGAATACGTTTTCTTAGATTATTTTAAAAAATTATAATCTTTATACTTGATTTTATTTTAATTTTGATATATTATACTCAAGTATGAAATTTTGAAAGGAGATTATTTTTTATGTTAAACGAATTTAAAAAATTTGCATTTAAAGGAAATGTATTAGATTTAGCTATCGGGGTTATCATGGGAGCTGCTTTCGGTAAAATCGTTAGTTCATTAGTAACTGACATTATGATGCCTCTTATTGCTCTTATATTCCCAGCTAAACCAGACTTCACAAACTTAGCTTGGGAAGGTATTAAATATGGTAACTTCATTCAAATCACAATCGACTTCTTAATTACAGCAATTGCAATCTTCATTTTTATTAAAGCAATTAACACTGCAAAAGACAAAATTACTAAAGATGAAGCAGATGCTGAAGCTGAAACTCCAACAGTTGATGCTAAAGAAGAACTTCTTAAAGAAATCCGTGACTTATTAAAAAAATAATAAATTAAAATTTTAAGGTCTGACAATGTCAGATCTTTTCTTTCACTTTAATAAAGAATCCCTTGGAAATAATCATCTCCAAGGGATTCTTTTCTATATAAATTTAGAAACCTTAATCTTTTACTAATATTTAAAATTACTCTTCCTCATTTTTACGGCGTTTTATTGCTGCAAATAGACCTACAATCGCTAATCCTAATCCTGCTAACTCACTGTTATTTTGTGATTGCCCTGTATTAGCTAAACGTTTAGTCGCAACATTAGAAGTTTTATCTCGGAAGCTAGAGCGAATTTCTGACTCATCATTTACTCCTCCAGTATACTCTGGGAACTCTGGTTGAACCTCTGGTTCTCCATTCACTCCTCCAACGAATTCTGGTAAAGTTGGTTGAACCTCTGGCACCCCATTTACTCCTCCAGTATATTCTGGGAACTCTGGTTGAACTTCTGATTCTCCATTTACTCCTCCTGCGAATTCTGGTAATGCTGGGTGGACTTCTGGAGCGCCGTTTACTCCTCCGTTAAATTCTGGTAACGTTTGTTGGGTTTCTGGATCTCCATTCACTCCTCCGTTAAATTCCAGTAACATTGGTTGAACTTCTGGTTCTCCATTTACTCCTCCAGCAAACTCTGGTAACGCTGGTTGAATCTCTGGAACTCCACTGACTCCTCCAGTATACTCTGGCACTTCTGCTGTTGGTGTCGTAATTTCATTTCCTTCTCCATCCGTACTACTTGTTCCTACTGGATCTGTGTATTCTGGAATCTCTACAGTTGGTGGCGTAATTTCGTTTCCTTCTCCATCCGTACTGCTTGTTCCTACTGGATCTGTGTATTCTGGAATCTCTGCTGTTGATGGCGTAATTACATTTCCTTCCCCATCCGTACTACTTGTTCCTACTGGATCTGTGTATTCTGGAATCTCTACAGTTGGTGGCGTAATTTCGTTTCCTTCTCCATCCGTACTGCTTGTTCCTACTGGATCTGTGTATTCTGGAATCTCTACAGTTGGTGGCGTAATTTCGTTTCCTTCTCCATCCGTACTACTTGTTCCTACTGGATCTGTGTATTCTGGAATCTCTACAGTTGGTGGCGTAATTTCGTTTCCTTCTCCATCCGTACTGCTTGTTCCTACTGGATCTGTGTATTCTGGAATCTCTACAGTTGGTGGCGTAATTTCGTTTCCTTCTCCATCCGTACTGCTTGTTCCTACTGGATCTGTGTATTCTGGAATCTCTACAGTTGGTGGCGTAATTTCGTTTCCTTCTCCATCCGTACTGCTTGTTCCTACTGGATCTGTATATTCTGGAATCTCTACAGTTGGTGGCGTAATTTCATTTCCTTCTCCATCCGTACTACTTGTTCCTACTGGATCTGTGTATTCTGGAATCTCTACAGTTGGTGGCGTAATTTCGTTTCCTTCTCCATCCGTACTGCTTGTTCCTACTGGATCTGTGTATTCTGGAATCTCTACAGTTGGTGGCGTAATTTCGTTTCCTTCTCCATCCGTACTGCTTGTTCCTACTGGATCTGTATATTCTGGAATCTCTACAGTTGGTGGCGTAATTTCATTTCCTTCTCCATCCGTACTACTTGTTCCTACTGGATCCGTGTATTCTGATAACGCTGGTTGAACTTCAGGTATTCCCTTTTCATTACTTTGACGTACATTTACCTTCACTGGAACTTCTTCGCTTGTTCCATCTGGGTAACGAACGATCACTGTTCCTGATACTTCTCCTGGTTGACCTACTGCTGTATTTGGTGCTCCATCTTTCCATTCAAACGTTGTTTTCGGTGGTAAGCTGTCCACATTTCCAATGCTGTTCTTCGCTTCTGGCACTACTCCATTATCTACTGTTTGTTCTTTTGGTTCTGGTGTGTACGTGTCTTTTTGCTCTCTTACTTTCACCACTACTGGTACTGTTTCACTTGTTCCATCTGGATAGCTTACTAGTACTGTTCCTGGATGATCACCTTTTTCTGTTGTGCTTGGAGCTCCTCCTTGCCATGTGAATGTTGTTCCACTTGGTAAGTCTTTGACATTTTCAATACTGTCTTCTGCTTTTGGCACTACTCCATTATCTACTGTTTGTTCTTTTGGTTCTGGAGTATACGTGTCTGCTTGTCCTTTGACATTTACCGTTACATTAACCGTATCTTTTGAACCATCAGGATATGTCACAGTTACTACTCCTGCTTTATCTCCAGGTCCCGTTGTTGTACTTGGAGTTGTAGCCCATATGTATGTTGTTCCCGCAGGTAAGTTAGTTTTATTTACACTTGTTGCTGCATCTGGAGTTGCTCCGTAACTTACTGTCTGTTTTTCAGAATTAGCAGTTGCATCATATTTCGTCGTCATTGATTTGACTGTAATCGTTACTTGTGCACTATTACTATTATTAGCATTATCTGTTACCGTAATTGTAATATTATGAGTTTGTACATCTGTTCCTTCTGGTAATCTTGGTACTGATGTTACCCCTTCTTTGAATTGAATCTTTTTAGTTGATTCATTATATGTCAAGAAGTCTGGTAGTCCTGTTACCGTCGTTGTCTTAACTCCACTTCCCCCAGTGTTATCTTCACTTGTTACGGCTATATTTGGATTTTGTCCTTCTACTGCAATTAAATCCCAATTTTGTCTATCTGTCGGTGTTTGAATTGTTGGTTTTGTTACATCTCTTACTTCAAGTGGAATCGTTACCGGATCTATCGTATCATCAAGATAGGTAACAGTAGCATTGATTGTTTTATTTCCAAATTCTGCAGTACTTATCGTACCAACAGGAGTAACTGATTTAACTTTGTTATTACCATTATTACTAATTGTTACTGCAGCTTTCAAATCATCATTTGTTACCGCTGTATTTTGTTCTCTTGTGATTTTTGTCCCTGTAGGTACATATTCATCCGCTAATCTTCGAACATTTACAGTCACGTTCACTGTATCTATTGAATCATCAGGATATGTTACAGTTACTACTCCCGCTTTATCTCCAGGTCCTGTAGTTGTACTAGGTGTCGTAGCCCATGTATATCTTGTACCAGCAGGTAATCCATTTTTATTAAGACTTGTTCCTGCATCGGGCGTTACTCCATAACTAACCGTTTGTTTTTGCCCACTAGGTAGCGCATTGTATTTCGTCGTCATTGATTTAACTGTAATTGTTATTTGTCTTTGACTAGGGTTGTTTGCATTATCTGTAACTTGGATAGTCGCATTATAAGTTTTACTATCTTGTCCAACTGGTAATTTCGTTACCTCTTGAACGTCATTTTTGAATTTTATTGTTTTAGTTGCTTCATCATATACTAAAAAATCTGGTAAACCTGTGACCGTTGTTGACTTAATACCACTTCCTCCTGGATTATCAGTAGCTGCAACTCTTATAGAAGGCAATGTTCTATCTAATGCAATTAAATCCCAATTTTCTCTATCACTTGGTGTTTGAATCGTTGGAGCTGTTACGTCTTTTACTTCTAAAGGTATATCAACAAAATCTGTTGTGTTGTCTAAATATGTTACAGTAGCTCTAATCGTTTGCATTCCTGCATTCGCTGTACTAATAGAACTTACAGGTGTAACAGATTTCACCTTACTATTACCATTATTATTTACATTTACCGCCGCTTTTAAATCATTATTTGTAACCGGAACATTTTGATTTCTAACGATTTTAGTTCCTGTAGGTTCATGTTCATCACTTAATTTTCGCACGGCTATCGTTACATTCACTGTATCTGTTGAACCGTCAGGATATGATACAGTTACTACTCCTGCTTTATCTCCAGGTCCTGTTGTTGTACTTGGAGTTGTAGCCCATGTGTATGTTGTTCCTGCAGGTAATCCATTTTTATTCACACTTAACCCTGCATCAGGTCTTGCATCATAACTAACAGTTTGTTTTTGCGGATTAGCCACGGCATTATATTTATCAGTTTGTGCTTGAACATTAAACGTTATTGTTTTTGTAGCTGTATTTCCATTTTTATCTACAGCCTTAATAGTTGCTTGCGTTCTTTGGAAATTATTTGGTATTACCCCAGATAACTCAATCCTTTTTGTTGAAGGATTATATCTTAGAGGATTTGCTAAATTCTCAACTGCAATTGGGTTAGTATCTTTAAGTCCAATACCCCTAGTATTATCCTGAGCATCAATAGAAATATTACCTGGTAATCCTTCAGCTCTTGTTAACAATACAGAATCGGGTGCTGTAATAGTTGGTTTAATATCATCTACGATTGCTACTGGAATAGTTACTGTCTTCATCACAGTATTTCCACGCAGAATTTCAATTTCTTTACGTTGCACACCTTGTGCAGATGTATCAACTGAAGAACCACCTTTCCAGCGAATCGTTAAATCAGTTGCAGGGTCTGTTCCATTTGAAAGTTTAATATAGCTTCTAGCATCTCCTAGTTCACCGCTTTGATTTTGGAAAATACTTTTATCTTGTTTTCCAATAAAATCTAGTACTGTATACGGTGTAGTAACATCTTTCGTTACTCCGTTATCATAACTTACTGTAACAACAGCATTCTTCGTACCTGGTTGACTAAAATCAAAAGGAGTTTTCCAAGTTACTCTCGCAGTTTGTGGGATTTCATGATTTGTTTTTGATTTCACTAAGTTTCTTGGATTTTTATAAAACTCATGAGGCTCACCCACTAATGTTGTAAAATTTGGGTATTTTGCTTCTACATCATTTTTAGCATTTGTTTGAATCGTTTTAGTATCAAATCCATCTTTAAAGTATATTGTCATTGTTGCACCATCAGAAGAAACTTCTGCACGATCAAAATCGATATGATGAGGACGATTAACTACATCTGGATGTTCTGCCTTAAATTTTTCAATTAAGGCTGTTTTTTCAGCTTCCGTCAAATGACGAACATCATCTACGTATGTTGGCGTTAAATCTCTTACAGTATTACGTTCGCTTTGGGATTTGATTGTGAATTTGTAAGTAATAGTAGCTTCTTTATTTGTTCCATTTGCTCCAAGTGTAATATTATAAGTTCCGGGTCTTACATTTCCTCCATTACCTATAGTACCAACAAATGCCATTTGTATATCAGGATTATTTACATTCCAATATCGATTAGTAATTTCTACTTCTCTTTTTGCACCTGTTTGAAAATCTTTATAAGCTATTCGAACCTTTGCTCCTGTAAGCTGTTCCAGTCCATTAACAATCCCTACTCTCTTAATATAATATGGAGTTGGATCTTCCTCTCCTTTTTTCTTTCCATACGTATATCTAACAATTGGCTCTCCTGCACCTCTTTTTCCAGATACTTGTATAACTGAAAATATTTTATCTCCATTATAGTATGTTACGTCTTTTTTATATTCATTTACAAGAATATCACTACCTTCATACCTATTAGCAATTGGAGTCAGTGTAATCGCTCTAAATCTACTCTCATCCTTATCATAAATCACTTTCCCATTTCTAGGATCACGTTTCCCCGAGTGTTCACGTGTCATTCGGTTAGCTACTTTATTTCGTAAATAAATTACTTCTTTTAATAACTTCTGAATAGTTTCATCATTATTCTTATCACTATTACGAGCTGTTGATAGATTTTCTGCTGTTTTAACTAATTCTTTTTCAGCATCACTAAACTCATAATTTATTTGATTAGCTATACTATGAATCTCAGTTACAGTTTCTGTTACTTTTATTATTTTTTCATTATGTTTTCTAGCAACATCTTCTGTAGTATTTTCTTGTTGCTTTTCTTTAGTATTCTTCTCAAAATTTAATTTCTCTTCTTTTTTAGACTCAACTTTTTCTTTGGCTTCCGATTTTTTATCTTCCTTAGGTTTGTCCTCTAATTTATCAAAAGCTTCTTTAAGTGCCTTTACTTCTTTATCAATTTCTTCTTGAGTAATTTCTAAATCATCTAATGTTTTTTCTGCACTTGACAAAATAAGATTAAGCTTTTCTGCTGATTTTTCAGTTTTTTTACTGATATCTGCTTTCTTAATCTTTTCTACTAAATCTTCTAACTCTTTTTTATTAACTTCTTTCTTAGCAACTTCTATTTTGGCAGTAGATGCTCCAACTGTCTCACTTGCAGTTATTTTCTCTATCCTCTCATTACTAGAGCTTTTCGTTTTCTTCTCTTTTTCTAGCATTGATATCGCGGCATTTGAATTTTCTTCACCTACATTACTGTTTTTTTCTTGTTTGGCTACTGTTTCTAAAACACTAACATCCCCAGCATATGTTACTTGCGGTCCACTAATATTTACTGCCCCAACAACAAAAAATAGTGAACAGCCAAAAAGGATGTGTTTACCCTTTTTAACCATACGCCAATTTTTTTGCTGGAGTCCTTGTCTATTAAATAACATCTTCTTTCTCCTTCTATATTTACACTTAAAGTATATAATAAATTAATTATATACTTTATCCTTTATAATTTCAATATTTTCACGTTAATTTAAAGTATATTTTAACTATAAATACTTTTTTTAAAATATAAAGAATCTAAATGAGACTAAATAAGATTGCGAATACATTTAACACATTAATAAAAATATCAATATTATTAAATAACAAAATATAATTATCTATAATAAATAAGATTGGTTATAGAAATCAGCCGTATTTAAATTTATAAAAAAGAATAAGAAAGAATGTAAAATTCCTTTATAATTTAAGTATGAACAAAAAATAAGAAAGGAAATTTACATTCATAATGAATAATTATAGAAAATCTATAAATCAACGCTGCAAATAACTGACGAAAATATAAAAATTCTAGATAAAACAGAGGAAATTGAAATAAATAATTATAAATATCTAGTTTATTGCAGAATATAGGAGGTTTCACCTAACTCTTACCCTTATAATAAAAAATGTGAAATAGAAAAAATGAGTATAGAAAAGTAAAGGTTAAAATGTCCACTATTCCTGATAAACCAGCTATCTTATACTTAAATAAACATCAATTCATATGTAAAGATTGTCAAAATCCTTTACAGCTGAAACTACTGAAGTTGGAAAGTATTCTAATACCTCTAAAAATCCAAAAACTGGCACCATTAATAAAGTTATCCAAAGAGAATTCTTCAAAAAAACAGCTAAATCTTGTAATGCATTCACTAATATTGCATCGAGAATACAGTGTGAATTAGCTAAAATTCTAAACAGCCCTAAAACCTTACACTTATTATATGTACTTCGATAAAGTGTCTTCTACTTCTGATAGTATAAGTAACATGGGCTTGGTGTATGCAGATGTATTAACTCATAAAATACAAAATATACTTCAGGGGAGAAATAACAAGATCATTAAAGACTACTCCTTATGCTATAAACGTCGCGCTATTCTCACTAATAGTAAAAGAAATGAAAAATCTATACTACTTAATATAGCATAGTTTCCTCCTAATTTTCAGAATCAACCGAATTTGACAAAGAACCAAAAATCCAAGAATGAACTATTAAATTCATTCTTGGATTTTTATTAAATTATGAAGTTAAAGTATATTGCTACGATTTATTCTTCATCTTTTTTACGGCGTTTTCCAAATATTAATAAGCTTCCTGCTATTGCTAATCCTACTCCTGTTAATCCTACGTTAGTATCAGTTTCTCCTGTATTAGCTAAGCGTTTTGTTACTTTTGGAGATTGTACTTCACTATATTTGTCTTCTTTGTTTATTGGTGAATCTATTGCCACTGTTCCTCCATTGAATTCTGGAATCTCAACAATTGGTGGTGTTATCAGGTTACCTTCTCCATCCGTACTGCTTGTTCCTACTGGATCTGTGTATTCTGGAATCTCTGCTGTTGGTGGCATAATTAGGTTACCTTCTCCGTCCGTACTGCTTGTTCCTACTGGATCTGTGTATTCTGGTTGAATTGGAGTTACTTCTGGAATACCGTTTACACCAAAGTCTTGGTTCACTAAGTCTGTTCCCGGAATTGTATGCGTAATTCCTGTTGTTGGATCTTTCAACGTTGCTGTTCCGTCTTCTCCTACTGTTACTTCCTTACCTGGATTCTTCGCTTTGACTTTGTCTTCCACTTGTTTTTTCTCTTCTTGAGTTAAGTGCGCTTTGTCTTTCACTGGAACTTTTTCGTCTGGTTTCACTGGTGTGAAGTCTTGGTTCACTAAGTCTGTTCCCGGAATTGTGTGCGTAATTCCTGTTGTTGGATCTTTCAACGTTGCTGTTCCGTCTTCTCCTACTGTTACTTCCTTACCTGGATTCTTCGCTTTGACTTTGTCTTCCACTTGTTTTTTCTCTTCTTGAGTTAAGTGCGCTTTGTCTTTCACTGGAACTTTTTCGTCTGGTTTCACTGGTGTGAAGTCTTGGTTGACTGATGTGAAGTCTTTTGGTTGTGCCGTTACAGTAGTTGGTTCTGATGGATGACTATCACCTTTTGTAGCTGTAGCTGTTACCTGACTTCTATCTTTAACCCCCTCAGCTGGAATTAACAACGTTCCTGTTCTTGAATCAACAGTTACACCTGCTGGCTTATCTGATGAACTCCATGTTCCATTTTTAGCCTTAACTACGGTTACAGTTTTATTTTGTTCTTTCTCATCAGTGTAATTAACCGTAACTTTATCTGCATCCCCTGTTGGTGTCACTGTTACAGTTCCGTCTTTTGGTGCAGTTGCCGTTGGTGGTGTTGGTTTAGAATCACGCACTTTGAAGACTTTAGAAGCATCTAATCTATCTGTACTATCGTCTTTATAGGTCACAATCACATTATTGCCATTAACTGTTACAGACTTAATTTTATCACTAAAGGTTGGATTAGCTTGTTTTACAGCATTCTCAATTTGAGTCGCATCTGCATTGTCTAGTAATAACGGTGTGCTTGGGGCCTGCGCATCATATTTAAATGTTTGAGGCTTCCATACAAATCGAATGCGTCCAGGAGCTCCTACATCATTAGCATGACCTACATGCTCATAGTTGGTATTTCCACTTGGATCTTCTGCAAATAAATATCGTGAAATTTGCCCACTTTGTTCGTTAAATTCACCCTTAGGAATCTCACCAGTTACCTTAAGAATAGCTGGAGAATTTTGGCTTGCTGGTGTATCAGTGTGAATTTTAGTAGCGCTCAAGTAAAGTGCTGATCGAGTTTTCCCGTTCAAGTATGAATCTTCTGTACCTAGCCCCTGTCTATTATCAGCAGCAAACGCTAGATGCAATTTAGAAATCTTGCCAGAATTATCCCAAGCTTTTAATGTAATATCATTATTCTCTCCAGAATAAACATAAATTTCTTGTCTAGCTGGATTATCATAAGGAATTTCAACTGTTGGTTTAATCTTATCATTTGATTCAACTAATTTATCTCCTGATATTTGATGTGATATTCTTGATTTAGGATCAGTTACAGTGGCAGTACCATTAGTTGATACCTGTACTTCTTTACCAGGATTAGCATCTGAAACTTTTTTCTTAACCTGATTAACCTCATCCGGTGTTAAAGAAGTTACTTTGGTAACAGGTGTCTTAGAAGGAACTTTTGGTATGAAATCTTGGAAAGTAGCAACTTTAGCATCACTTGGTTGTGATATATTTCCTGCTTCATCTGTTGCTTTAGCTGTAACATTACCTTTCGGAATTTCCTTAGTCGGATCGATAAACGCTTTACCTCTTGCGTTAGCAACACCGTGACCTAGTTCTTGATCTCCGTGGTCATAAACAACAACTGAAGCACCTGGTTCTGTATCTACTTCGATTTGAGTTCTAGTTCCAGCTTTATCAGTCAAGTTAGTTGGAATCGTTGGCTTACCTGGAGCTACATTATCTAGAACAACATTACCAGTTAATTTTGCATTACCTTTTTGAATAGAACCTCTTCCTTGATGATCATAGTCAATATCTCCATTACTACCTACAGTAACTTCTGATTTATTAATACCTGGATTTGCCTTTTCATACGCTGTTTTAACCCTTTCTTTGTCTGCTGGAGTTAAACGATTAATATCTTTTACAGGTACTTTTTCTCCTCTATTATGTAGTACATATTGATTAGCTTCACCTGATGATCTTATTCCTGAAGCTACCGTAATATCTTTATTTTCTGCAGTAGCTTGAATTCTATCTAGTGCTTCAAATCTTGTACCTGATGGCAATTCAAATGTTACACTTCCATTTGAATTTGGTGAAATTCGTACATTCGCAGCATTTTCTAACGTCTTATAACGACCAGAACCTTCTTTTTCAATTTTAACTTTTTTCCCTTGAATAACTGCAGAGATAATATCTGCTCTACCTTGAGGAGTAATAGTTACGCTTGTTGAACCATGATTAGGTTGCTGAATAACTAAGTTTTGTGGAGCGGGTATTGTAGCTTGTTTTGCAACACTTGCATCTGTTGTATTATCACGATTATCAGTTGCTTTTGCTGTTACATTTCCATTTGGAATCGGTCTTGTAGGATTAATAGTAACTCGACCATTTCCATCTGCCGTACCTTCTCCCAATTCATGCCCTGAGTGATCATAAAGTTTTACTTTAGAACCTGGATCTGCTGATACAGTTATAGGTGTTTGAGTATCCGCCTTATCAACTAGTGATGTTTCTATTACCGGACGTTTTTGAATAGTATATGATGAAGCTACTTTGTCCACTGACTTATCAGGATAAGTAATAGTAACATTCCCTTTTTCATCTACTGAATAAGTAGCCTGATCTAATAACGCTCTGTATGCTGCATCTGTATATGTTCTATTGTTTTTCTCTTTAATCGCCGCAATGATTTTCTCTTTTTCTGGAGTACTTACAGCATTTGGATTTTCTACTGTAATTTTTTTATCAATAGAAATATCATATTTCTTCGCTACTTCAAGGACGGTAATATCCAACTGTACAGTTTTAGTTTCTGATGGATTTTCTCTACTAACTCGTCCCGCTCTTGCTTTCCCTGTAACAGCATAAAGAAAACCGTTGGTTCCTAGAGGTTGATCCATAGCTATCGTTCCCCTAGTGTAAGCTGTCATAACCTTTGTTTTATCATCACCTGCTGATGTTCTAAATTGTCCTGTATGCACAATTCCTTTAAATGAATACGGATCATTTGCTATCCAGAACTTCTCAATAGCGTTAGATGCTGCTGTAATCGTAACATCAACAGTATCACCACGATAAGCTACTATATTCGTCTTGCTAATTAAGATTTGAGTATTAGTTGGCTGAGCTGGTTTTTTGTGATCGCCTGGTCCCTCACTTGGAACAGTTTTTGTAACATTCACAGGGGCACTTTTCGCTGATTCTTTCCCTCCAGCTGGAGTTGAAGTCGCTCTAATTTGCCCTTCAGGTAAACTATTTCGAGGATGTACTGTTGCATAGCCATCATTTCCTGCTATTGCTTCTCCTATTAGTACATCGTTATTATCATACAGTTTAACAGTAGAGCCTACTGGGGCTTTTACTCTTACATCCGCAGGTATACTTGCTTTGCCTGTTAAGTCACTTTCGATATGGGCACCAGATGTTAATGGAGCCTCTACTACATTGACAGGTTTCCATCCCTCAAGACTTCCATAACCGCCTTCTTTCATATTTGAAATAACAGAAGTTTGAGATCCTACCCTCATATCACTATTCAATCGCAAATTAATGATAGAATAGAACTTATTACTTGTATTATCTACTGAAGTAACAGTTGCTAGATTACTTTGAAGAGATTGCCATTGCTGATTAATCGCAGTACGTCTAATCGCAACTTGATGCTCTTGATTATTCGTATCTCTATACTTCAAATACGCCATCCCTGCATCATGTGGTACATATAGCTTAAGATCGCGTTGATTTGAAACCAATTCATTGGTGTGTCCCGGCGAATAAGCAAGCCATGAACGCCCTAATGAAATATCTACGTTAGTCGGTTCACTTTCATTTCCTCCAACAGTTTGAGTTACTGTTATACTATCTTTCGGTACAAGTTGATCACCAGTATCTGATATATTACTATTTAAACCAGCATCTAGTGAAACAACCCAACGTCCACTTCCATTAACTTTTGTTGTCTTAAATGTATTTCCATTTTTCTTAACAGAAATAATCGCTCCTGGTTTCCCAGTTCCTGATAATTGATTATCTGTGGATGGTATCGTCTGCATACGAATCGTACTGTTAGTTTGAGTGTAGGGATGATCCACTTTTGGAGCTTCTGCAGCATTAACCTTTATCCCCACTGCCGGAAAATCTGAAGTTCTATTATCAATTAAAGTATGATTAACACCATTTAAAACATTATCTTCTAGAGTTAGTCTAGCGATAGCTGTCCCAAATCGTAAAAATAGATTATGGTTTTTACCTCTAGTTACAATCTCATATACTAATGTATCCGGCACTCCACTACCGGTTTGATAAAATTCAGTAAATATTCTAGAGTTTTTCATATTTGATGGAAGATCCGCACGTCTAGATTTATTAACATATCCAGATTCTATTACACCTCCACCATCTGCACCTCGTTTTGCAACTGAAATACTCTCGATACTGTCACTTGAAGCTGCTACTATACCTGCAGCTTGGTGATGACGATGTATTGGTTCTACAGTAGCTCTCCAAACTGTTTTATCTCCATCAATACTATAAGTTAAACTTCTAAACTGTCTTACACCCACCCCTGTAATCTCACCTTGAGATAAAGTTCCATCTACAGAGCGATCAATAGATCTACTAGCATAGTTTGCTATTCTAAATCCAGAGTATCCTCTTTCATTTTTATTTAAACTAGCACTACTTTGTTTATTTCCTTCTGGAAGTTTTTCTACTTTCGGTTGTGTAATATCTAGCTGTTCCCCTTCTTCTTTGCCCCTTCTTACAGGAATTACTACTTCTTGTTTCGGAAATTCTGACTTTTCATCTGTACTGTGCTTAGCTTCTATACCTTTAGCTATTTTTTCCGCAATAGTTTCCATTTCTACTTTTGTAGTTTTTTTATCTATTACTGGCTTAGCTTCCACTTGTGCTGATTTTTTAGCTAATGGCGTTTTATCTTCTGTAGTTTCTAATTTTTCATCTAAGTCAGCTGTTTCTACTGTAGATTCTTCTTTTTTAGCTAAATCTGATTCTACTTTATCTAACTTTTCATTATTAGATTTTACTTCGTTATCATTTTGTTTTAAGTTTTTTTGTATTTTCTCTTTTACTTCAAGTAATTTTTTTTCTAATTTTTCTAAAGTTTCTTTCAAATCTTCTGCTAATTTATCTACTTCTTCTTGTGTAGCTTCAGCATTTTTTTCTAATAATTTAGCCTTATCTAATTTCTCTTTAGATTTTTCAAGAATTACTGTTGTTTCTTCTGACGCTTCAGCTTTTTTCAAAGTTTCTTCTAATAAAGCAATAACTTTTTCCAGTTTCACCTTATCTACTTTTACTTCAGATGCCTTTACATTTTTTTTAGTTGAAGCAGCCATTTTCTCTTCAACTACACCCTCTTTTTCTGACAAGTTTTTATTAGAAGTTGTTTCTTCTGATTTATTAACCTGTACAACTCCTGATTGACTTACTACATTTGTTGTATCGCTTGCTTGAACAAAACCACCTAAGAATGCAAATGCCGCACCTATCAATACTGATGCTGCTCCAATTTTAAATTTTTTGATTCCATAGTAATTTATTCGCTCTCGTTCTTTTTGAACGAGCATTTTTTTGTTGTTTTTACTATACATAATCTTCTCCTTATAAAATCAATAATAAATATAATTGCTAAAACCAAAAAATATAAATATATATAAATTATTAATAAATGTAGTGTGGATTAATAATTTATATATACCACATTTTTAAATTACACTTATTTATTTTACTTATAAATACCATATTTGTCAATATTTTCAACGAAATTTTAAGTTTTCCAAGATTCTAACCCTCGAAAGAAAGCGTTTTAAAACGCAATAATTATTAAAAATAATACCTATAAAAAAATTATTTTTATGTGTTATTAAATATTTTTATGTAAACTTATTTATCTATTTTATGTTAACAAAACACTAGAATTAGACTAAAATAAACTCAGACAAAAAAACTTTAAGTGAAAAAGATGTCTATAATAAAAATCTCGAAAAAGTCTATTGTTAGTCTATATCAAAACGCTAAACCTCAAACACAACTACGTAAAAACTATGATGAGTCACTTGATTCGTATACAATTACTATTTTTTTTAGTCTTAATCACAATATTAAAGTTAGTATTAGTAGAGCATATAGACCAATTAAAAAATTAACCCTCTCCACTATGACTAATTCTAAACCTTTTATCAAGACAAAACAAAAACCGTTATATAACGATTTAAAATAAAACTTAATCCTTCGGAACCTAATGTGGTTTAAATTAATAATGTACTTAATATATAAGCAACTTATGTTTAATTTTATCTATGTATATTGAGGGAAGCTACCATTCTAAACATCTCCACTATTCTTTAAACTTTACTACTCACAACAAAAAGGATTAACATTTTATGAACACTAATAATTTAGCTTGCACTTATCATCTGACATTATCTTTCCTAATGCAGAAAAAGTGACAGTGCTACATTAGAAAAAAGATATTTTATTTAAACTCTCGATTAAAATATCTTTTCTTCATATCTATTAAATCTCTTATTTAAAAATAAAAAGGGAATGACTCGACAAAATCTCGATTTCGGAAAAACAGGATTTTGTCGAGTCACCCTCGCAAAGTTTATTCATATATCAATAAACCTCTGCGTCTATAAGTTATAATATACGCTTTTAAATTTGGGTCTTTTGAGTCAACCACTCCTAGAATTTTTACTGAGAAATTTATGTCTAATTTGATATCGGTATTATCTTACTCCCACTTATTGAGCAATTCTTCTACTCCAGAGACTTTACCTCCTCTGCCAACTAAAACTATTAAAATATAAAATGATAGCGTAGTAGCCATTACAGCTACCACGCTACCCTAATTTAAATTTTTTCTACTAAAATTGCAGATTATTTTATCCTATGTACTTTTTTATTCGCGAACCTTTCATACATAATAAAAAATATATCTTACAAAACTAATTTTATTATATTTTATCTATTTACAACATTCGCAGATGTTCCTGTTGTAACTACTTCTACAGCCGCTTCTAATCCACCTTCTACAAGGTTTTGGATTGCTGTTTCTGTGTAAAATGCTGTGTGAGGTGTATAAATTACATCATCACGATCTATTAGAGTTTGTAATAGTTTATCATCAAACTCTTTCCCTTCAAAGTTTTTAGGAACATACTTACCTTCATTTTCATAAACATCTAGCCCTGCACCAAGAAGTTTACCACTGTCTAAAGCGCGTAATACAGCTTTAGTATCAACTAGCATACCGCGAGCAGCATTTAGCAAGATTGAATTATCTTTCATCTTAGCAAGAAATTCATCATTTACCATATGATTATATTCTTTAATAGCTGGCATATGAATAGTAATAATATCAGAATTCGCTATTAAATCATCTAGATTTTCAACATAATCTAATACTTCTTTTGCCGCTTCATTTTGATAAACATCATAACCTAATACTTTAGATCCTAAAGCATTGAATAATCTAGCTGCTTGTGTTCCAATTCTTCCAGTCCCTATAACACCTACCGTTAAAGTTCTAAGTTCACGTGATAATATCCCTGGATTCCAAGAGAAATTATGTTTTTCTATATTACGTTGAATTTTATTTGTATTTCTACTAATACGCAATGCAGAAGTTAGAACATGCTCAGCAATAGCATTTGGCGAATACGAAGGTACATTCGTCATTTTAATTCCGAGCTCAGACATTAATTCTAAATCATAAATATCAAAACCAGCAGAGCGAGTCGCAAAAACTTTAATTCCTTGTTCTTTAGCATATTCATATACATCACGTTCAAAAGGTTTGTTTTGAGCTAGAACTACACCTTCTTTACCTTCTAATAAATGTTTGTTGGCTGATGTAAGTTCTTCTGTATAAACATCAATTTCAACCTCAGGGTGAGCATTTCTCCAACTTTCTAATGCACTTTTTTCATCTTCTCTTAAATTAAAAAATACTAATTTCATATCTTTTCCTCCTTAGATAAATTACTAGTTCAACTATATTCTAATAAACTTTTAATAAAATTAATATAACTAATTTTACCATAAAAATTAATTTACTAAAACTATTTTATTTCACTTTTCAAAAATTTTCTTGATAATTTCAAACAATTTACCATTATTTTCCGCTATTTTGTATATATCTACATTCTCCGGTAATTTTTTCTTATAACGATTTATCCAAATGGCTTTCCAGCCTGCATTATTAGCTCCAACTATATCATTTTCCAATAAATCTCCTATGTAATATAGAGAATCAATAGGCAGTTGTAATTTTTCTTGCATAATTTCAAATATTCTAACATCTGGTTTATTTATACTGTAATCACCTGAGACAATGATATTCTCTTTATCAATCCATCTTTCAACACCTAATGCTTTTATCTTAGACCATTGATGTGCACTTGGTCCATTGGTAATTATTCCAAGCTTTACATTACTCTCTTTCCCTAGTTCTAAAATACTTTTAGTTATATTAGACATTTGTAATTTTTTTTGATTCTTTTTATATTCTTTCTGCATATCAAGAGCTTGTTCATCAGTTAGGATAACACCTAGATCTTTCGCCGCTTCTTGAATTCTATAAATATGATATTCATCCATAGTCATCTCACCATTTCGAGAAGCTTCAAATTTCACATCACTATAATGTCGACTCAAAAGATAAAATTGTTCCATATCAATATCCATATCGAATAGACTCTTATATGCATTTTCAAATGGAACTATCTGTTCATATAACGTATCATCTACATCAAAAACAAGACCAATCACGCTATTCTCCTTATATTAAAATCAACTCAATATCATCATAATTATTCAGCTTAGGCTATTCAATTATTCATTGAGTTGATTTTAAACATTATTTTATTAACTTTTCTATTTTATTTTTTGCTTCTTTTAGTGTCTCACTATTTTCTAACTTCTCTAAAACTAACATTAGAAGTGTTTTTTTATACTCCATAAACTGTTTATCTGTCATTTCTTCTACATTATTTATGTTATCCATACTAATCTCCAATTCAAAACATATTTTATTTTTATTAATTATTATATCATATCAATAATTTTTTTATAACCAAATTTATTTTTCCAATCAATTTCAAAATCTACAACAGACTTATCTGTATAAGGATGCCAAGCACTTGTTTCTATTAATTCAGGAGATATAGTTACTGCTTCAGCTCCTTGAAGTAAGACTTCTTGAATCTGTTTTATATTTTTAAAACTCGCAGCCAAAATCTCTGTTTGATAATCAATTAATAAATCACTTATTATAGAAATTGTTTCTGTTGCGCCTTGTCCGATATTTTCCATTCTATTTACATACGGCGCTACATAACTTGCTCCATTCATAGCTGCTGCCAATGCTTGCATAGGACTTAGAATTGCTGTAGCAGTAACCTTAATCCCTTCTCTTGAACAAAGTTTAATAGCTTCTAAACCAGCCTTTGTTACAGGAATTTTTATATAAAATGTTTCTCCAAAAAATTTTCGTAGTACTCTTGCTTCACTTAATATTCCTTCAACTTCACTTTCTGTTGTTTGTATATGAATTTCATATTTACCATAAGTAAATTTCTTTAATTCTTTTAAAATATTTTTAATATCCCCTTCTACTTTTGATAATATTGTTGGATTAGTCGTTATCCCTGTTATCTCTCTATATTTCGATATTTCTTTAATTTTTTCTACGTCTGCACTATCTATTAAAATTTTCATTATTCTTCTCCTCTAAAATACTTATAACCTCTCCTAGATTCCCAACAATTCTATAAGTTCTTTCTTTACACTCTTCATCTGGTTTAAGCATATCAGGAACCATAATAACCTTAGCTCCTGCCGAACTACCTGCTATTACTCCTGCTTTTGAATCTTCTAAAATTAAACAATCTTTTGCATCTACACCTAATCTTTTAGCAGCTAATAAGAATACATCTGGAGCAGGCTTCCCATTTTCCACCTCTGCTCCACTAGCTATCTCATCTATATATTTTTCTAACTTTGTTTTTTCTAAGTTATTTTTAATATCTGCCGTATCTGATGAAGAAGCAACTGCAATTTTGTAATTATTTTCTCTTAAATATTTTAATAATTCCTCCACATAAGGCATTTTTTCTGGGCCAACTGTATACAAAACATTTTCAATATATTCATAATGATCATCTACCAATTTTTTCCCATCTACATTTGTTCCTTGAAAATAATCAATCCAAAATTGATAAATATTTGCTTTAGTAAATCCTAAAACTTTCAAAGTTTCCTCTTTAGTCATATTATAACCTTGAGCTTTTGCTGAATTTATAAAAGCTTCTGTAGATAGACTTTCTGTGTTGACCATTAGGCCATCCATATCAAATAATACCGCCTTAATTTCCATAGTCGCCTCCTATATTATTATTATTTTACATATTTAATTATAGTTTATAAACATTTTCTTTACAAACTATTCTTTTCTACTAAATAAAGTTGGAGCATATAATATATACTCCAACTAAACATATTATCCTCTTGTTTTTCCACCTGCTACATTATATGTAACACCATGGACATAGCTAGCTCTATCACTTGCTATATAAGCAACTAAATCTGCTACTTCTGATAATTTTCCATCACGTCCTAATGGAGTAGTTTTTGTACTTGTATATCCTGCACGAATTTGTTCTACTGTTACACCACGAGTATAAGCTAATGCCTCTTCATAAGCTAATGTTCTTAGTCCAGTTGCTTCTAAGATACCAGGTGCTACTCCAACAACTCTTACTCCTTGTTTTCCTAATTCTTTTGCCCAAGAACGTGTTAATGAATTTACAGCATTTTTACTTGCTGCATAAATACTTTGTCCTTCTGATCCTTCTAACCCAGATTCTGATGACATATTTACTATTACACCACTACCTTTAGCTACAAGTACACGTCCAACTTCTTGAGAGAAGATAAATAGACCTTTTACATTTATATCCATAATTTTGTCGTATACTTCGTCACTAAACTCATATTTCCCTTCAGGATTATTTTTATCTACTAATAAACGAGGAATATTAATTCCAGCGTTATTTACAAGGATATCGATTGTTCCAAATTCTTCTAAAGTTTTAACTACAACTTCTTTAACATCACTTCTCTTAGTTACATCACATTTAACATATAGTAACTTATCATTATCAGACTCTTTTTCTGCTAGGTCACTTACTACTACGTTACATCCTTGATTTAAGAATTCATCAACTACTGCTGCTCCAATACCTGATGCTCCACCTGTTACTACTACTGTTTTTCCTTCTAAATTTAACCAACTCATAATTATTTCTCCTTATTATTTTTCTATTGTAATTTTTGTATTAATATCAATTGCTGGACAGCTTTTCTCTTCTACTACAATTGCTCCTGGTAATAGGTTATCTAAATCTCCTGAAAAATGAACTGTTAGATGTCCTAAGTCTACTAGATTTTTCTCAGCTACATCACCTACACCAAGAATTTCAAACTCTTCTCCATCTACTTTTAATGTTTGACCTACTTCAATAGTTGCATTAGTAGGTACTACATCAATTCCATAACAATAATCTTTTAACATATCTGGCGCATTATCTCCAAAAAGGATAAACATCCCATCACCAAATTCACCTACAAGACTTCCTTTACTTTTTATTGTATTTTCATAAATTATCATACTCATTCTTCCTTTGCTTATATTTTTATTCATTCATTTACGGTCGACTATGTCGTTAATGTAGGAAGCGAAGACAGCTTCCTATAAAATTTTAAGAGTACATTCCAAAGCTTGCTAACCAAGCTACGATAACCCTTGGTACCCCAATAATAAATCTTGAGTAAAGTACTGATACTACCCCTACTTCTACTGTTTCTGGTTCAGCTTCTGCAAGACCTAAACCAACTGGGATAAAGTCACAAGCACATTGTGTGTTGATTGCGAATAATGCAGGTAGAGCTAATTGCGGTGGAATAGTTCCTTTTCCGATTTCAACCCCAATTAATGTACCGATAATTTGTGCAATTACTGCACCAGGTCCAAGTAACGCTGATAATAATGGAATAGAACATACAAATCCTAAAGCTACTAATCCAAAGATGTTCCCTGCTAGCGGAGTTAATAATTTAGCAAACCAGTTACCAAATCCTGATCCTTGGATAACCCCTATTAACATCGCAACAAATGCCATAAATGGTAAAATTGTTGTAATCATTGATTGAACTGCATCTCTTGCAGCTTGGTATAATGTATGAACTACTTTACCAGCACCCATACCGATTTTTTGAATAACAGATGATTTAGTATTTTCTGCTAAACTTTGTGAAACTTTTTTATCTGCACTGTATTTAAATTCACGTTTTGGCTCTTCTTGAGTTTTCTCAACTACTACTTCTTCGCTACCCTCAGCTGAAGAGATTTGATCTAATCCTACTGCAGAAACATAGATATCTTCTTTAATAAATTTTGCAAGTGGTCCACTTGGTCCTACCGGCATAATGTTAACTGTTGGAATTCTTTTTTGTGGGTAAATACCGCAACGTAATGTTCCGCCGCAGTCAATAATTGCTAAGAAAATTTCTTCGTCTGGTACTGATGTTTTAAATCCGTTAACCGCAGTAGCACCTGTTAATTTTACGATTTTTTCTACAATTTCAGGTTCAGCTCCACCACCTGTGATATATAAAATTTTATCTTTCCCTGGTTTTGGAGTTACTACTAAAGGTCCACCGAAACCACCACTACCTTTTTCTATTTTAATTGTTCCGTATGTCATAATTATTTCTCCTAATCCTACGCTTTTAATTCATTACTTAATTCAATTTTTTGTTGTTTCATAACAATTTTTGTTGTGAAATCTGTAACCCATCCAGCAAAGAAGTTCATTACTAACCCTACAAGAAGGTATCTAATTGCTAATGGTGTAACGTCTAATCCTAATTGAGTAATTCCATTTGCAATACCTAAGTAGATGAAAATTTCACCAACGTTAATGTGTGGAAATATCCCACTATTCGTATGACAGTGATATGATGCAGATGCATAATAACTAGGTTTCATACGTTCTGGTAAAAATTTACCCATTGATAATGCCATAGGGTTTGCTAACATAAATGCAGAAACGAATGGTAAAATTCCGTAAGCTAAAATTACATTTTTAGAACACACTTTAGCAAATTTTTCTACTCTGTGTGGTCCAATAAAAGCAACTAATGCATTCATAAATACAAGTAGTAATAACACTTTTGGTACTATTCCTCCAACCCAACTTACGAATACTTTGGCACCTTCGTCAAATAAATCTGTAAAGCCTGATGCTAATTTAACAATATAATCCATATTGTCCTCCTTATAATATTTAATTTAATTTTAATTTTTTTGCTAATTTCCCAAATGGACTTGGCTCCATTTCAACCTGTCCACCAGCAGAAATTGTTTTATAATTAACAACACCGTCAAGCACTGCACTAGTTAAAGATGCTGATAGTTTTATCGCTTTACAATCTTCTCTATTTATAGTCCCTACTTTAAGACCATTGAAATATTCAAATTTTTTAAATCTAGCAAGTACTGTTACTCCTTGCATAGCTTCTCCAGTGATAACCTTATCATTATCGTCTATAGCTAGCATAACAATTGCTCCCGCACGTGCAGCACCTTTTTTTCTTCCTATTACTACTCTACCTATTCGTCTAAGTTTATTATAGCTTCGTTTGAAACTATTTAACTGAACATAAGTTAGAGCATACTGTAAAATAAACGCTAAAATAAAGAGTATTCCTAAAACTATTAAATTCATATGTCCTCCTAATTGCTATCTATATAAATTAGTATTTTTTATAAAGTAATTTACTAATAAGTCATAATTATCTATTTTAGATATGTCTGTAATTAATTTTTCATCTTTAATAATAGAAATTAATTCATCGTAGGTTTTAGCTAAAATCAACCCATTTTTTTCTCCTTCAGGTACACACACCATAAATATTAGTTTTAAGTCTTTATTATCCTTAAATCCTTTTTCACTTACCCCTAGAGCAATTATTAAATCATCTCCCAGTTTATTTATCGTATGTGGAAATGCTACATTTTTCTCAAAAATCATAGACGATTTTTTTTCTCTTTCTCTGATTCTCTTTAAAAACTTATCATCTACTAAATGCTGTTCTATTAACTCTTCTATCATAAAATCAATATTTTCAGCATATGTTTTTTTGCTATCACATTTGAAAAATGTCTCCTCTCTCATCGAGCTTAGCAATACTGATTCCATTCCTCGAATACTAGGATTATTCATTTTATTAACATATTGTAGAAAATTAATTTCTTTTTTCAAGTACATCTTATCTAGAATTTCATTTTGATAAATAACCGGCGTTTCTGTTTCAAACTTCATATCTTCAGTAGAAATTATAATATTAAATTTACTATAATCAACTTTTTCAAAAGTAGTGTATGCTGATACTTGTGAATTTACTATTATACTTTCTATTTCATTTATCATAAGTTTGCTATATGCTGGTCCTGAATTAGTTATCAACAAGATACTTAGATTTTCAGATTGAACTTTTATTTTTTTCAATAATGTTTCAAAATATATTGCTAGATAACTAATTTCATCTTCTGAAACTATATAGTTATATTTATTGTTAATTACTTTACTGGCAGTTTTAGCAATTTTATATGATACCGGATATTGTTCTTTAATTTTCTCTTTCATATTGTTGTTATATCTAACACCGTATTTTAATCGTTCCATTAAGAAGTATATGTGATAGATAAATTCTTCAATTATATCCGAAGTATCAAATTCAAGTCCATACTCGTAAACAACTGTTTCTAAAATTTCCTGAACAAGTTTTGTATACTCTTCAGTATATTTTAGATTTTCTCTTATTTTATTTATTTTTGTAGGAACTCTCATCGTAGCAAAGCAAATCGCTAAAAATTTGATTTCATCAGTAGATAAGTTTATCTTATATTTATTCTCTATATAATCACTTATCTCTTTAATAAAATGTTGTGCATAGTTATGTAATAATTCTTCATATTGCTTTTCTTCAAAGTTTAGATAAAAGCCATTAGCAAATCGATCTAAAGACACTGTTAAGTATCTGAAAAATTCAGTTTTTGCCTGTTTATCAATTTTGTACTTTTCAAATGTTTCATCAAAAAACATATTATCATCTTTATCAAAAATATCTTCCTTGTACATATAATTAAAAATATTTTCTAAAATAAAAATTCTAATATCTTTTTCTAGACCAACTACTTTAATACCTGTATTAGGTTTTCCTTTTATAACAAGATTATAACTACTTATAATGTCATTTAATTTTTTTATATCGGAATTTAAAGTTGTTCTACTAACTATCATTTCAAAAGCTAAATCGTCTATTAGTGTACTTTCACCCGATGAAACTAATGTCTTAAATATATATACTAGCCTTACCTTACTAGAATCAAAATTAACACTAGCTTCATATATAGATCTTTTTCTCTTTAAGTATTCTTCTAACTTTGTAATAAAAAGACTATAATTTGAATTTTTATTTTCTATGTATGCACAGTCTTCAAATAATTCATTTAAAGATTTTATTTCATTACTAATAGTTTTTGAACTTACCTTTAATACATCTAGTAAGTATTGATCCTGAACTAAAAAGTTAGATTCTAGTATATTTAGTAGTCTCAAACTTCTATTATCATAATTAAAAATCTCCATTTGCTTCACCACCTACATTTATTATAATGTTAGCGTTTCAAAAAATTAATACAGTTATTTTCTCTTAAAAAGAAAAACGCTTTAATTTTTTATAAAACCCTACTCTCATGAGTTTAACTACATATATTTCTAAACAAAATAATTTATATAATATAGTTTTAAATAGAAAAAGGGAGTGACTCAAAAATCGTGATTTCGTAGAAATCGATTTTTTAGAGTCACCCCCGCAAAGTTTATTAGATATCTAAAAAGCTTTTATAAAGCGAATTTAGATATCAATAAACCACTGCGTCTATGAGCTCTCACATACACTCTGTTAAAATTTTGGACTTTTGGGTCAGCCCCTTTTAGATACTTTTACTTATTTTATAGACTTTCTATAATATTTTTTACTATATTATCTACAGTTAAACCATTTTCTTCCATTAATTCTTCTACTTTATATCTATCATAGAATTTTTTATTTATTCCATAGTTTTGTACTTTTAAGCCTATATTTCCTAGGAAGCTTGCTACAGTTTGACCGTATCCACCTTCTACTATACCATCTTCAATCGTTACAACTAACTTATGATTTTCTTCTAAAGAATTTAATAATTCTTTATCCAAACCTGTTAAGAATTTTGGATTTACTAATGTTGCTTCTATATTATGTTTAGATTTCAGTTGTTCAACGACTTTTTCAGCTAAGCCATAAAAGTTTCCAACTCCAAATATCGCAACCTGTTTTCCAGCTTTAACTACTTTATTCTTATTTAATATAGAATAATCTGTTGTATCTTCTTCGCCAGTTTCCACAACACTTCCTACAGGAACTCTAATAGCTACTGGATGATTATTTTGATTAATTGCCCAATCTAACATCGCTAAGTGCTCTTCTTTATTAGTAGGTGCTAAATAAACAAAGTTTGGTATATGAGATATAAATGGTATATCAAAAAATCCTAGATGACTTTCATCATTCATTGATTTTATTGATGCGCCGTAGACTAATACTACCCCTGCTTGATTATTTAATGCCATATCATGAGAAAGTTGATCATATGCTCTTTGTAAGAATGTAGAAAATACTGACCAAATAGGTTTTGCTCCATTTTTAGCTAATCCTGTTGTCATAGTTGCTGCTTGTTGTTCTGCAATACCGACATCTACAAATTGATTTCTAAATTTTTCTCTTATTTCTCTATCGAAAACTATTCTTGGTGTCCCTGCATTTACAACAATAGCTAATGAATCTTCTTCTAATTTTTTAGCTAAATATTGAGATGTAATACCATTGTATGTTTGAGAAGAGGCCCCTTGATTTTTGTATTCTCCAGTTTCTAAACTAAACGGTCCCCCAGCATGGAATTTTTCATGGTCTTTTTCTGCCGGTTCAAATCCTTTACCTTTTTCTGTGTAAATGTGTAATACTACCGGATGATCTATATCTTTTACTTCTTTAAATAATGAAATTAGTTCTTCTAAGTTATTACCATCTTCTAAGTAGTTATAATCATATCCTAATGCTTTAAAAATATTGTTTGTTACCTGACCTTTATTTTCACGTAGCTCTCTTAATGCAGTATATATACCACCTTTAGGATTTTTAGCAATAGATTGGTCATTATCATTTATTATAATTATTGCATTAGTTCCTAATGTAGCTATTGTATTTAGACCCTCATAGGCCATTCCACCAGATAGCGCGCCATCTCCAATAATCGCTACAACATTACTTTTTTCATTCTTCAAATCTCTAGCATGTAAAATCCCACTTGCTAACGATAATGAGGTTGAAGTATGCCCAATAGTAAAAAGATCATGCTCACTTTCTTTTGGATTCGTATATCCAGAAACATCATCATAATGTTTAGGGTCCATAAATGCCTTTTGACGTCCTGTTAGCATTTTATGAATATAAGTTTGATGCGATACATCAAAAATTATCTTATCTACAGGTGAATCAAATACATGATGTAAGGCTACTGTCATCTCTACCATTCCTAAATTCGGTCCACTGTGCCCTCCATGAGTACTAATTTTTTCTAATAACACCTCTCTTGTTTCATCAGCAAGAGTCTGTAATTCTTCTATTGTTAATTTTTTAAAATCTTGGGGTCCTGAAATATTTTCTAAAATCATATTTATCCCTCCTATTTCTATCAATTTATATTAATATAATTATAACATAAATTAATCTAGCCTAAGTATTCATTTTTATTATAGGTTTAGTAATACTTTTTATCATTCTTTGGTGGTTATTAAATGTCTCAATCAGTAAATACAAATATAATTGGAGATAAAGTATGTAACTTTCTAATTTAATTTCAACATTACTAAAACCTTAACACCTTATTTTAATCAACTTTAAATATATTATCCATATATAAAAGCAAATTTTTTATTTTACTTTTTATTTGAAAAAATTTTATTTTTAGTGTATTATATAAAAACGTAGTAAAGCTACAATAATTTTGAATATAATATTAAACATGAGGTTAAAATTATGAAAACAGCTTTTGTGTGCGATTCAGCATTACAAATTAATAAAAATTTTGCAAATAACAATCCAATTACAGTTATCCCAGTAGAGGTTCGCCTTGACGATGAAATTTTTGAGGATAACGTAACTATTACTCCTGATGAATTTTACGAGAGGATACATAACGGACAAAAACCTAGTACAAGCCAACCAGCTGTAGGTAAAATACTAAGTGTCTATGAAGAATTAAAGCAACAAGGTGTTGAGCGTATCGTTGCTTTCAGCGTTTCTTCTAAATTATCAGGAACATATTCTTCTTTCATTCAAGCTAAAGAACTTATAGACGGAATTGAAATCAAAATAATAGATACTCTTCAAATAGCAAGAATGGTAGGAATAGCAATCGAGAAGATTATTAAAGAATTTGAAGAAGGAAGTTTAACATTTGAAAATATAGAAAAAAGATATGTAGAACTTTCACAGCAGCACAATGTTCTTGTAACAGTAGAAACTATGCAATATTTATACGCAGGTGGTAGACTTACGAAAGCTCAGTTTGTTTTGTCAAATCTACTAAATATTCTTCCTATTATAACTATTAAAGATGGTCTACTTTCAGTAAGTGGAAAACATAGAGGAATGAATAAAGTTCTTTCAAAAATGTGTAAAGAAATAAAAGAAAATAATCCAAAGAGTTTATTTGTTCTTTATACAAATGATAAATTATTAGAAAAAGCATTATCTTCAATTAAAAAAACTTTCAGAGAAATCGAAGTAGAAACAGAAATCGTATCACCTGTAATTGGATCTCACGCAGGACCTAAAGCAATCGCAATCGGATATTTAGGATACGACAAATAAAAATACAAAAACACCTAAGAATTAGGATTATAACTAATTCTTAGGTATTTATTTATTAGGGCTGATTCCAAATCACGATGTCAAAAAAATCAAATTTGTCGAATCAATCCCATTTTTTCTAATTTATTTTAAAATTTGTTCCTTCTAGTGCAGCTTGAAGATCTTCTTTTGATACTTTTCCTTCAACTACGACAGTTTTTTCTTGAATATTAACTTCAACATTATCAACACTATCTAGTTTTGATAATTTTTCTTTAACTGCAGCGACACAACCACCACATTTTACACCTTCGATACTATATTCATTTTTCATGATTAATCCTTCTTTCTTTTTATTAATTTAGTTTTACTCTTTTTAATCTTAAAGCATTTAATACTACAGATATAGAACTAAAACTCATTGCAGCTCCTGCCAACATCGGATTTAACAACGGTCCTCCGAATATATAGAATACTCCCATCGCAAAAGGAATACCTATAACATTATAGAAGAATGCCCAGAATAGATTTTCTTTAATATTTGTTATAGTTTTTTTACTTAAAACTATAGCATTAACAACAGAATTTAAGTCAGGTTTCATCAATACTATATCCGCCGCATCGATTGCTACATCCGTTCCTGTTCCTACCGCTATTCCGACTTCTGCTTGTACTAGTGCTGGTGCATCATTAATACCATCACCGACCATTGCTACCTTTTTACCTTGAGCTTGAAGTTTTTTGATTTCATTTGCTTTATCTTCAGGTAGAACTTCACTCACTACTTTATCTATTGATAATTGATTTGCAATTACCTCAGCAGTTTTTTTATTGTCACCAGTCAACATTACTACTTCTAAACCTAAGCTGTGTAATTTTTCAATAGTTTTCAAACTACTTTCTTTTATTTGATCAGCAACAGCTATAATTCCAGCAAGTTCAGAGTCTACAGCTATGAATAATGGTGTTTTTCCTTCCGAAGCAAATTTCTCTGCTTTTTCAACTGAATCTTTTGTAGAAATATTATTTTCCACCATTAATTTCTCATTACCAATAAGTACTGACTTTCCATCAACCATTGATGAAATACCTAATCCTGTTAATGAACTAAAATCTTTAACTTCTAATAAATCTAAATTTCTATTTTTAGCTTCATCTACTATAGCTAGACCTAATGGGTGTTCTGAAAGATATTCTACACTCGCTGCAAACTGCAAGAGAACTTCTTCTTTTAAATCGTTAAATGTCACTACATTAGTTACTGAAATTTTACCTTCTGTCAATGTTCCAGTCTTATCAAAAACAACAGTATCAACTTCTTTAGCCAACTGCAGAGCTTCTGAACTTTTTATTAAAATACCGTGTTCAGCTCCCTTACCTGTACCTACCATTATAGCTGTCGGTGTAGCTAAACCTAAGGCACAAGGACAAGCAATAACAAGCACTGCGATAATAATTTTTAGAGAAAAACTCCAAGATGCATCTCCAACAAAGTACCATAAAATTCCAGCTATTAATGCTAAAACAATAACAATAGGAACAAATACTCCCGAAATTTTATCAGCAAGTTTTGCAATCGGAGCTTTAGAATTTTGAGCATCTTCAACAAGTTTAATAATCTGTGATAAAGTAGTATCTTTTCCAACTTTGGTAACTTTCATTTTGAAAACACCTGTTTTATTAATACTTGCTCCTACTACTTTACTATTAATATCTTTTTCTACAGGGATACTTTCCCCTGTTAACATTGATTCATCTACAGTCGAACGACCTTCAATCACGACTCCATCAAGAGGTACTTTTTCACCAGGACGAACAAGTAGTATATCACCTGTAGATATTTCATCTACTGCTACAACATGTTCTTTACCATCTTTTATTAAATTAGCTGTTTTCGGTACTAATCCGACCAATTTACTTATAGCATTTGTAGTACGACTTTTCGATACTCCTTCAAAGTATTTACCTAGTGTAATCAATGTTAAGATTACCGCTGCAGATTCATAGTACAAATTCATAGCTGCATGTTCATCACCTAAATATACCAATACGGTTGAATAAACACTATATAAGAATGCTGCCCCTGCTCCTAACGCTACTAAAGAATCCATATTAGGTTTTCTTCTAAGAAGAGCTCTAATTCCTACACTAAAGAATTTTCTACCAAAATACGAAACAGGTAACACCAGAATAAACTGTACAGCTGAAAATAATTTTGGATTTCCCATTGGACTTAAACTTTCCAACATAGGTAATCCCACCATCTCAGCCATCGCTATGTACAACACAGGAACTGTAAATATAGCTGAATAAATAAATCTTTTCCAAATACCATCTATTTCTTGTTGTTTTTTCTCAGCTTGGTCATCAACCGAATTATCTATCTCTAATCTTGCTTTATAGCCCGCCTCTTCTACTTTTCTCTCAATCTCAGCTACACTTAATTTTTCTTTATCAAATTCTACTACCATCTTCTCAGTAGCGAAATTTACAATGGCTTTTTCTGTTCCATCTAAAGATGAAATCGTATCTTCTATATTTTTCGCGCACGTTGCACAACTCATTCCTTCTAATATAAATGTTCGCTCTTCAATACTAGAAACATAAGTAAGCTTATACCCCAATTTTTCTACAATCTTTTCTACTTCCGTTCTATCTATTCCCTCTCCTCTAGTAAGCGTAAGTTTACTTGTTGCAAGATTCACATTAACATCCGATAAATAATCAACTTGTTTTAAACTCTCTTCAATATGTGCTGCACAAGAAGCACAGCTCATCCCTTCAATTAAATATGTTTCATTTTTTACCATATATTAATCACACCTATCTTTTAAATATTCTTATTCGTCTACATTTGTAGTCTTTATTATAAATTAAGTATACTACTATCTAAAATTATAGTCAACAATATTTTAAATAATCAATAACAGCTATCATTATGATATATAGTGAAAGTTGTCCTAGAGCGTTTTAAAGGGGATAACTCAACAAAATCAATTTCTTCGAAATCACAATTTTCGAGTCACTCCCATAAAGTTTAAAAGGGGATAATTCGACAAAATCAATTTCTACAAAATCATAATTTTCGAGTCAACCCCTTTCAACCTTATTTAATTTTTACTTTCTAATTTTTCATTCATCTGACGACGAAGTTTAGAAAAATCTTCTTTGACTACTACAGTGTCAGCGATAAAGTCATGAAGTCCTTTTTTCTTATTAGTAAAAGCAACAGCTAGATACGGGATATATGCTAAAAATATCGTTAATAGTCTACCAACTAACTCACGATACACTACATCCATAAGACCTAACTTATCACCTCTATTTGTCTCCACTTTTATCTTCATAATCATCTTTCCTAAAGTTTGTGAAAAGAAATAAGTCATCGAGATAAAATAAGTAAACATAACGATAACATAACTCAGAGATTCTTCTCCTAAAATTGGAAAATCTAGTTGCTTATTCAAAAGCCCAAAACTAAAAGTATTCAATAAACTAGCTATTGAATAAATAACAATCATATCGATTAAATACGCAACAAATCTAGTCCAAAAGCCTGCATAGAAATTCTTTGAAAGATTAATATAATCTTCTATTGTCGTTGGCAACGAAAGATCTTTTTCTTTCTTTTCAACTCTTTCTTCTGTTTCTTTAGCCTCTTCGTGTTCTCTAGTAGACTCTTCATTTTGTATCGTATCATTCTCTAGTTCTGTAGAAGTTTCATTTAAATTAGGATCATATGAAGGTGTATTATTATTTAATTCATTATTCATATAAAAAACCTCCTTATCCTAAGTAACTACGTTCAACTTTGTTTGAATTCACTTCACTATTTAATTCAGAGATAAAACTTTTTGTTGTTGCTTTAACAAATCTAGAGATTAAACTTTCTGCAGTTTTATCAGCTCTTAATTCAATTACAGTTGGATTAGATAATCCTTTTTCTTCTTTTATTAAATCAATAAGCTCATCTTCCGTACCAATTTTATCAGCTAGTTTATTCGCTACTGCTTGTGTCCCTGTATAAGTTCTTCCATCAGCAAGTTTCTTAACTTCATCTTCACTTAAGTGTCTACCCTCAGCTATAGCTTTTACAAATCTCTCATACGCTTCTTTATTTTGTTCTTGTAAGATTTTTCTAGTAGATTCTGGTAAGTCTTCTGTTAATCCTCCAACTGCTTTTTGATCTCCTGAACGAACAGTTTCTTGTTTAATTCCATGATCATTTAAGAATTTTTGTGCAGAGACATAACTCATAATTACACCTAAAGAACCAGTAGTCGTTTCAGTATTCACGAAAATTTTCTTAGCTGGCGTAGATACATAATATCCACCTGAAGCAGCCATTTTCTTCATTGAAACATAGACATCTTTACCACTATTTTTTAAGGCGTTATATAATTCAGCAGTTTCATAAACTCCACCACCAGGTGAGTTTACTGATAATAGTATAGCTTTAACATTAGGATTATTTTTTGCTTCCTTGATTTGATTCAACACAGATCCTCTTGAATAAGTGTTCGTCATCTCAGCATTAATTTCACCTTCAATTGAAATCTTTTGAATTACTTGGCTACTATCTCCTTTTTTAAGAGTTAATTTAGTAATACTTTGCTCCTGTAAAAACTCCGTTAAGTAACCATTTAATTCCGACTCATCTTTTTTATTACTATTACTTGATGTTATAGTACCTTTAATTAGCGAAAACACTACTAAGACAACAACAATCACTGTTGATATCAACCTTTTATTTTTAAAATTCATATTTTTTCCTCCAAAACTTTATTATAATATTTTTGTAAAAAACCAGAGACAAATAACACTTTCGCTATCTTCCCCTAGCTATTATTATGAACTCTTAACTATATTTTCAAAACCTTTTTGCAAATCTATATTAGCAGTTCTTCTGAAGTACAGGTATCCTTTGTCATTCCCTTGATTTTGTTCAGTTATCAATACTATAGGTTCACCATTTAAAATAGTGAAATAATATAGATGTAGTATTGAATTGGCTGGTTTATCTACATCAGAAAATACAGCTACTATATTATACACATCTTTATAATTTCCTTCAGGCGACCACTTCATATTAACTAACTTATCACCTTCTAATACAAGACGTGCATTCCCAACAGTTTCTGTTTCACCAGGAAGTTTTAATCCATAAAAATTAACTCTGTTATCTGGTGTATATTCTTTATAACTTTGGTTTAGAGATTTTTCCCAACTTTTCACAAATTGATAAAGTTTCTCACCTTTATTCTTATTCCAATACGCAGTACCTGTAGTTTTAGATTCTTCTTTTTTCTCAGTCTTTTCTTCAGATAACCCAGTAACAGTTAGAGTACGTTTAAACGTTCCACTAACTTTTAATCCTTTTTTCTGAGCTTCCTCTTTATTTAGAGTTATCTCTACATCTACCTTACTTCCATTCTCTAAGTTTTCTGTAGGATTATATTTAATCTCAGGTTTTTTCAAGAATTTCTTAATATTATCATCAGCATCTTTTACTTCTGGAATATCTACAATATCAACATTCACCTTACCTTGTCTATTAGTACCAAATGCCGCTAATTCAACCTTATATTGATCCAGATGAACTACCTTATCATCTTTCTTGTAGAATTTAAAATAATAAACTCCTGCAGCAATTACACACACTAAAAGCAATGCAACTATAAATCCTATTTTAGATGATTTCTTCTTAGGCTTATCTTTTTTAGTTGTCTCGACTTGTGCCTCACTATTTCCTTGATTCACATTAGCATAATTAGCATTTCCTAGGAAATCATTATTTTGATCATCATTATTAAACTGATCATACTGATTATTTACTCCTTGATCAAAATTAGATTGAGCAGTCTCAATATAATTACCGTCTTGATCATAATAGCCATTTACTATAAAGAATCCATTTTGATCGTAGTAACCCGCAGGCGTAAATTCATTATTATTTTGATTATTTCCATCGTTTTGAATAAAATTGCCATTTAGGTCGTAATAACCATTTGAAATGTAGTTTCCATTTGGGTCATAATAGCCATTTGGAATAAAGTTTCCATCTTGATCATAATAACCGTTTGAAACATAGTTTCCATTTTCATCATAATAACCAAAAGGAATATAGTTTCCATTTTGATCATAATAACCATTTAATTCATTATTAAACTCATTATTCTGAGAATTATTATCTCTATTTGTCATTACTTTCCCTCCTATTCACCATAAGTTTTTGATACGAACTTGTTATATCGTTTCATAAATGCAAGTTCTGCAGTCCCTGTCTGCCCATGCCTATTTTTAGCAATAATTACTTCAATAGTTGAAACATCACTTGTTTCTTGAACTTCATTTTCATCTGCATCTTCACTTCTATAATAATCACCACGGTATAAAAACGAAACTATATCTGCATCTTGCTCGATACTTCCAGATTCCCTAAGGTCACTCATCATAGGACGTTTATCTTGTCTAGATTCCACACTACGAGACAGCTGAGATAACGCGATAACAGGGCATTCTAATTCCCTAGCCATTTGTTTTAAGCTACGAGAAATCTCAGAAACCTCTTGTTGCCTGTTATCAGTTCTCTTACTTCCTTGAAGAAGTTGAAGATAATCGATAACAACAAGATCTAGACCCTGTTCTGCTTTTAATAACTTACATTTTGCTTTTACTTCATTTACTTTAATAAAAGCACTATCCTCAATAAAGACATTTTTTTGATTTAAGAAATGAACTGCTGTTTCAAGTTTCATTAGATCATCATTATCTAAATCACCTCTTTTGATCTTTTCAGAATCTATCATTCCCTCGCTACAAATCATCCTAGAGACAAGCTGGTCAGCACCCATCTCTAATGAGAATAACGCAACTGTTCTTTTCTCTTCTTCTGAACGAGGATTTTTTCCAGCAATATTAAGGGCAATATTAAGTGCAAATGCTGTTTTCCCCATCGCAGGACGAGCTGCAAGGATAATTAAATCTCCTTTACCAAAACCTACAAGTTTATCTAATGCTCCATATCCTGTAGGTACAGCAACATTCTGACCTTCTCCAGCCATACGAGCCAAAATTTCTTTAAAAACTTCATCGGTAACATCTTTCATATTTTTAAACTGAGATGTTTTCGCTCGTTCCATCGCACGTTCGACTTGATCAAATAATGTAGCTGTTAAAGAGTCTATATCAGCATTTCCCTGATTCATCTCCTCAGTACTATTTAAAAGTGCTGCACGAATTTCTCTATATATTGAATATCTCTTTACTAAGTTCGCATAGTGCATAATATTACGAGAACTTGGAGTAATATCATATAAGTCCACTATATATAATGAGGCATCCACTGTTCTGAATGCCCCACTATTATTTATTTCTTCAAAAATCGTAGTGGTGTCAGGTATTATTTCCATTTCATCTAAACGTAAAATAGCACTATAAATATCTTTATTTCGTTCATCATAAAAGTCTTCCGGATCAACCGTTGCTTTAACTTCTATTAATTTCTCTGGCTCTTGCATCAGAGCCCCTAATAACGATTGTTCTGCCATTACAACAGAATCTATATGATATTTCATATTGTCACCTTCAACTTATTTACTATTGCTCCACTACATGAACTTTAATAGTTCCTTCTACTTGATTGTGTAGTTTAATTTTAACATTTGTATATCCTAAAGATTGGATACCGTGTGGTAAGTCGATTTTTTTCTTATCTACTTTAAGATCATGTTGTTTCTTAAGTTCTTCAACAATTTGTTTAGAAGATACTGATCCGAATAATCTTCCACCTTCTCCAGATTTAACTTTAATTGTCACTTCAAGACCTTCTAATTGTTTCGCAAGTAAGTTAGCTTGAACTAATTCTTCTTGTTTATCTTTTTCAACACGTTTTTGTTGTCCTTTAAGTGTTGCCATATTAGCATTTGTTGCTGCTACAGCTTTTTTATTTGTTATTAAGAATTTTGCATATCCATCAGCAATTTCCTTAACATCTCCTTTTTTTCCTTTTCCTTTAACGTCTTCTAAAAATATAACTTTCATTACAATTTCTCCTTTTATCTATGTTTTTATTTTATGATAATATTTTATCGATGGCATCATTTAGTCGGTCTAAAGCTTCGTCTAAATTGACTCCCTCTATTTGAGTTGCTGCGTTGGCAAGATGACCTCCACCACCAAGCTCCTCCATAATTAATTGAACATTTATATTGCCTAATGATCTTGCTGAAATTCCAACCTTACCTTCTTCTAAATATCCTATAGCAAAACTACATTCAATTCCTTTAAGAGTTAGAAGTAAGTCTGCACTTTGAGCAAGCATTACATTAGTATAATATTTATCTTCAGGGGCTTTTGCCATTATTATCTCTGGTGTTTTTTGAATAGAGTTATTAATGATTTCTACCCTATTCATAAAGTTCTCAAATGGTTCTTTAAGAATTGTTTTTACTTTTGTAGGATCTGCTCCATTACTACGTAAATAAGCAGCAGCATCAAAAGTTCTAGAACCAGTTCTTATTGAGAAGTTTTGAGTATCAACAACAATTCCTCCAAGCATAATTGTCGCCGCTACTGGAGTGATTTTTTCTAATTTAGTTTGATACTCTATCAATTCTGCTATTAATTCCGATGCAGATGAAGCATAAGGTTCGATATAAGTTAACAATGGATTTGTAATTATATCCTCACCACGTCTATGATGGTCAATTATGACTTTTCTATTAGCTTTAGATAGTATCGCTGCATCTATTACACGCGATGCATCAGATGTATCCACAATGATTAATGTTGTTTGTGGAGTCATAAGTTCCCAAGCTTCATCACTATCAACAAAAACTCTTGCCAACTGTTCATCTGAGTTATCAATTTCAAACATTACTTTTTGAATAGTTTCATCACGATCACTATCATTTAAAATAATGTAGCATTCTTTTCCTACTATTTTAGCAAACGTATAAATACCTACACAAGCTCCAACAGCATCGAAGTCAGGACGCTTATGTCCCATAACGATTATTTTATCACTATCACTTACAATATCAGCTAACGCATTAGATACAACACGCGCCTTAATTCTAGTACGTTTTTCTTGTGGATTTGTTTTACCACCATAGAATCTAATCGTACCATCAACATCTTTCATAGCAACCTGATCTCCTCCACGTCCTAAAGCTAAATCAAGTGAACTTTTCGCAAGTTCTCCTAATTCTGGTAGGAAATCCGTCCCCATACCTACACCTATACTTAAAGTAATCGGCGCATCAAAGACCTCTTTTAGATTTCTAATTGTATTTAAAATTTGGAATTTCTCTTTTTCTATTTTCTTTAAATCTTTAACATTTAAAAGTCCGATAAATCTATCTTCATCAATTCTTTTTAGATAAATACTATTCTTCTTAGCCCAATCCGTCAAAGTGATAACTATAGTAGCATCTAATCTACTCGCTACTTCATCATCTAAAGAATCGGATACATCTTCATAATTATCAAGACTCAAATTAAGAATAATTGGGCGAGTATCTCTAAACCTTTGCATTACAACTTTACTTTCTGTAATATCAAAGAAATAAATATATCCACTATCTTTTTGATAATTCACTTTAAAATGCTTACCAAAAATTTCAAACTGATTATCTACAGGTGTTTCCAGTTCAAATAATTCTGAGATTTCAGGCATAAGTTCAAGAATGTTTAAACCTTTTATCTCTTCAACTTTAATATTTTTATAAATAAAATTATTCGCCCATTCAATATTTTTATCTTCATCTATTACAATTATCCCAATAGGAAACTTGTTAATTCCTTTTTCCGAAGAATCTTTGATTCTATTAGTAAGTTTACTAATATATCTATTCATTTGTTCTACAGCTTTTTTCTTTTGAAGAATATATAATGTGAAAATAAGTATACCAATTAATAAATAGATTACTAAGCTAAAAATATCCAATATCCCGCAAAATATTGCACCTATTAGAAAAATAGTTGCAATTATTAATTCATATTTTCTTTTTTCATTCATACTTATCTCCCCCTCTTCATAATAATATATCCTTCTCTTAGCTTAAATATACTATCAACAAATCCAAGCAATTCAAAGATGGGACTAAAAATTAACATCAACATGAACACAATAGGTTTTGTAATCGTAGATTTATTCTGTGTTCTTTGTTCAATAAAGAAAAACGCAGTGAATAAACCATTTAATATAAATGCTAATGCTAATACACCCGATATATTTTGTAGTAAAATATTCCAAAAACTATACATATTACCTGTTGATTGCATTTCCATCAATAAAGTAACCAAAGAAACACCTATGTATATATAACCACTTCTCGGACTTAACATTATACGACTAAATTTTGGAAAAGCAGGAATAATGACATATTCTCTAGCCAATAAAGAAAGTGTATATTGTACTAAACATAAACTGTATACAAATAACATTATGAATAATGTTACTGGAAATGTTTTTTGCATATTCGAAAAGCTCTCTAAAACTAGATTCTTATCAACATTCTGATTCATTTCTACTACAGAATTAACATAGTTATTAATAAACTCTAAAATTTGTTTACTATCAATAGTTATATAACCAAATTTTATAGATAAAAATACATATATAGCTATAGATAGAAATAATATCGCTGTTATAGCTACTACCAGGAATAATTTAGAAGCACGCAAATATATCGTTTTGTATATTATATATGCTACAACCATATGAATTCCAAACCAAAACATCATAACTGGAGAAGCTAATACTGACAACATAACCCCTCCAGAAACTATCAATGGCAAGAATGATTTCAATCCTCTCGCCCCAAGTACATATGTAAGTGGGAAGACAGAAAGAAACGCTGCAATAATCTCAATATTCAATAGTGTACCTAATAATATCAATACCAAATAACTGGCTGAATATGACAATATTTTTAAATTACTAGGCATCCTAAAGAAAAATTTATTCGCCATTAATTTTTCAATTTCTTTACTCAAAAGATCTGAAATGTTATTTTCCAAATTAACACTCCTTTTTTATTTTTATAATACCCCTCATAAGTAATTAAACTATATTAGGTATCTTTATTATTATACCAAATTTCAGAGTTTTTTTAAAGAAAAATAAAAAACATTAACATACTGTTATAACAAATAAACTTGAAATAACTTTTTGGATATAATTCATCCTTTTAAAATTACTTTCTACTAATAATAAAGAAAAAAAGAACTCAAACGATAAATTTCATGTAAATTCTTCAAATTAAAAAATTTAAGATTAATAATTTCTAATATAGTAATTTTCAATAAAAATCATGTTTATAATTGACAAAAAACGCTATTCAACTTATCATATTTAATAAGAGATACATTTAATTTTGTATTTATATTTATTTCGCATTACTATTAATTTTGAATGCATTTATTATACTTAAAGAAAGGGTTATTTTTTTATGAAAAAATATATTATTACTATTGTAACAGTTACTTTAGTAGTTTTAACTGTCGCTTTAGGTGGATTTTACTATCTAACTAAAGATGATAAGGCAACAACTCCTAATTCATCAAATCAAAAACAGGATTCTAAAACTTCTACTACTAAAGACAACAATAAAAATAAAAACGATGAAAAAAACTCATCAACTTTAGGAAAAACTCCAGAAACAGTTACTGAGCCTACAGTTATTAACGGTATCATTTTAGCTAACAAAAAACATCCACTACCTGCTAACTATAATCCCGGAGAAAATCCTACTGCAAGACAAAAAGTTAACAAATTAATTAGCGATGCTCAAGCATTAGGACTTAACGTTTCAAATCAAGTATCAGGTTTTAGGGCTTATGACACTCAAGCTGGTCTTTACAACAATTATGTAGCTTCTCATGGAAAACAAGAAGCAGACAGATTCTCAGCTCGCCCAGGATACAGTGAACATCAAACAGGCCTAGTTTTTGACTTAATCGATAATCAAGGTCAACTATTAGGATCTGATGGAACTAATGAAAGTAGCAAAAAAGCTGCTGAATGGCTAGCTAACAACGCACATAAATACGGATATATCGTCAGATATAAACCAGAATTCGTAGATAAAACTGGATATATGGAAGAAAGTTGGCACATCCGTTATGTTGGAGAAGAGGCAGCTAAAACAATTCACGAAAAAAATATTTCACTTGAAGAATATCTAAACGCTCCAGGTGGAGACTACGCAAACTAAAATATTATTAACAAAGGAGAATTAAATGAATAGAAATAGTCAAGGTCCAAACAACCAAAACTTCAATAATCAAAATTTTGATCCTAACTATAATTACGATCCAAATATGGATAATACTCAATACAATAATCAAGGATACAATCAGCAATATCAAAACACTCAGTATCAAAATACTCAATATCAAAATTTCGAACAACCTCAAAATTATAACAATCAACAACAAAACTACAACGTTCCTCCTATGTATATGGAAGAACCTAAAGAGAAAAAGAAAAGTATTATTCCAATTGTATTAACAGCAATAATCACTTTTGTAGTACTAGTTGCGGGATTATACTTCGGTTATAATAAATTCTTGAAAAAAGAAAATGTTATTGACTTAGCTACATATGAAGTAAACTTCGTAACATATGGTGCTGAAGGTGAAGGAAAACCTGAAGTTGACATTAAAAAAGTTCCTGAAGTTGCTAACTCAAATGCGGAAATCTCAAACTTATTATCAAACCCAGACATCTCATTTGATAAACAAAGTAATTTAAAAAATGGTGACAAAGTAGAAGTAACTATTTCATTAAATAAAAATACAGTAAACAAATTAAAACTTAAAACAACTGGAGAATTTAAACGTACATTCACTGTCAATGGTTTAAACGAAAAAGCTAAAGAAAAAGAAACTATTATCGTTAAAGAAAGCTCTTCTAAACCTTCAACTTCTAGCTCTTCAAGTTCTGGAAGTCGTCGTAGTGATGAGCGTACAGTTTATGTTAGACCATCAGCTGGGGTTAACTTAAGAAGTTCTTCTAACGACTCAAGTAGTATCATTACTGCTATTCCAGTAGGACGTTCTGTTTACCAACACTATATCGAAGTAAACTCTGAAGGTGAAGCATGGGCTTATGTTTCATACGGAGGAAGTAATGGTTGGATAAGAGCCGACCTAATCGGATAATAAATTCAAAACAAAAAAGTTGATTCACAAAATCGTGAATCAACTTTTTTTAATTATCTCTAACTTTGATCTTAACCATAAGCATACTTACTAGAGTTATTCCTATCACTATTAAGAATATTGCTTTACTTTGCGAGAAACCAAATAAACCATTTTTCACATGTTTAGCAATCCATACATATACATAATCTCCGTAATAGATTCCTAGCGCGAAGAACGCTTGGTATATCCCCATACTTACATTACGGTATTCTCTATCAAAATATTGCATAGCAAGTGAGATTAGCGCATTATATGCACCTCCATACCCTAATCCATTAAGAATATAACTGAAATAAATAACATATGGATTATTAACATACAACGCTATTATGTAGAATGCTAATGAACATCCTAATAAGAATAATAAGGTTTTTTGAATACCCCATTTTCTAGTGAAATACACTCCCACAAGAACCCCTGCAATAAGTTGAGGAACAGCAAAGACTGCATCCATATATGCAAGCATAAGTGGCGTCATATTTAGCTCGGTTTTACCATAAGCAATCATATTTGCCCCACTTGTTGAGAATTTAATAAATGAAAGTAACAATGCTAATAAACAGATATAAATAAAACTCTTATGCTTAATTACTACTTTTACTTTATTAAATGAAAAATCACTATCGATTGGACGATAATCTTTCATCATAAAAGATAATATAAACGTTACTACTGCAATAATTCCTGCTACTATCCACATATAATCAAAGTGCTTATATGTATTCATAGTGAATACATATTGGATTGGAGCTGCGATAAATTCAGCTAACAGCGGTGCTACTGATAATATAGAAACTGATACAGCTGCCTTATCTTTCGAAAATGTTTCTGAGAAAATAACATTAAATAAGGCAAGCATTGTTGCACTTATACCAAGAGATAATGATGATAGGTATAACGTCACATAACTTCCGTTAAATGCAACTAAAAACGATGTTACAATTAGTAAAAATAACGAGATCTGCACGAATATTTTTCTTCTCTTAAAAATATCACTCGCTAAAAACATCGGCAACCTTACAATTAAACTCATAAGTCCATAACCTGCAGCAATCTGTGCAGCAAGTACCGGAGTTAACGAAAGTCCACCTTGTTCAACCGGCGTTATAGCATATAATTTTCTATATGCTCTAATAATACTTATTGCCGACCAAAATAAAACTAATATCCAAAATATAATAATTTGATCTTTATTTAATTCAAATTTCTTCGACAAGAAAACTACTAAAATTAAAATTAATGCGATCATTATAAATGAAAATAAAATTTTTGTTTTAACCATCTCCTAACTGTATAATTTGAGGTTGCTCCAAAAGTTCTAAAAATTAACAAAATTTATATGAGAACTCATAGACGCAGTGGTTTATTGATATCTAAATGCGCTTTATAGAAGCTTTTTAGATATCTAATAAACTGTGCGGGGGTGACTCGACAAAATCGATTTCTACGAAATCACGATTTTTGAGTCACTCCCAACCTTTCTAAGACAACATTTTAATTCAACTTTAACATTATACCATAAAAAATTAAGTTGTTAAGTAAAAAATACTTAAATCAGGCGCTAGTTTACTTTCGATAATGTTAAGAAACTTATATTTACTTCTGGATAAACTTCCTTTATAGTTTTAGCACAACCTAGTAGGGTATTCCCACTTGTAAATATATCATCTATAATCAATAAACTCCCAACCTTTTCCATTTTAGAAACAGTAGGTAGAATATAATATTTATTCTCCCTTCTCTCTTTATGAAGTTTCGCCTGCTTTTCTCTATATTCACACCCTAGTATCTTCTCAAAATTAATATCGCATATTCTGCATATCTGTTCAACATGATCAAATCCTCGTATAATCTTCCGAATTTCGTTAGCGGGTACAATCGTTATAAGATCAAAAATATTTAAAGAAAGAAATCGTTTAAACAGATTTTTAAACTTCAGCGCACATGCTACATCTCCAAAATATTTTATAGAATAAATATCATCTTTTACAAACTCATAATCAGAGAAATAATAAAGAGTATATTCTCCTACTTCTAAAACATTAATATCAAGATGTTCCTTACATTCAGCACACAATCGAAATTTCTCCTTTGTTTTGAAAATTGTATCGAAACCTAACTTACTCATAATTTCTAATCCACAAAAACTACAATTCATAATCTACCTCCTATTTAACTTCCTATATTTCGCTAAATTATTCATGTATTCTATTTCCTTAATCGCCGCTTTCATTTCTCCACTAATTTTATCTGATAAAAATACTATATCCCCACTATTATCATAATCCTTTCTTCCTACTCTACCCGAAATTTGAATCAATGCTGATTTAGTAAAATTTATATGCTTTGCATCGAAAATTATCACATCTAGATAATCAAAAGTCACCCCTCGTTCCAATATAGTAGTAGTTACAAGGATATCTATCTTTCTATCGTAAAATTTCTTAATCTTCTCACTTCTATTTTCATCTTCACTATATACAAAATCTATAATAATATCATCTTGCAAACTATTTTTTAAATAGAGTACAGACGTCTCACACATTCCTATTTCAGGGACAAATATCAAAGTTCGTCTATTTCTAGCTAATCTTTCTTTTATAAATTTTTCTATAAATTTGGATTTCTTCGTAAAATCAAACACATCGCTCTTTTCAATTTTAATTTTCGGAACAGGTAATAAATATCTATGGTATCTTATAGGTATTTTAATAACTTCATCGACACTATCTTTAATTTTTTTTGAAGGCGTAGCTGATAAAAACGCAAGCACCCCATTATTTTTCAAACTTGTTTTTGCACCATTTTCTAAACATTCATCTCCTGAATACGGAAAAGCATCCACCTCATCAATTATCACTATATCAAAGTAATTGTAGTACTTAACAAGCTGATGAGTAGTCATTATATAAAAATTAGATTCTTCTAACACCTTCTCCTCACCATGTAATACACTTATAGGGTAACCACTAAAATCACGATAAAACCTCTCAGATAATTCCTTAACTATATCTCTCCTTGGAATAGCTAAACAAATAGTTTTACTTTCTAAAATCGCTCGATAAATCACCTCATAAACTATTTCTGTCTTTCCAGCACCACAAACAGCCCAAACTAGTGTATTTAGAGCTTTCCTAGTATTATCTACCAATCTTTCACTTGCTACCTCCTGGACGTCACTCAGTCTTACACTAGGTTTTTTAGGGGCTTCTATTTTCGATACTGGAATGTTAATATGAAATTTTACAAAATTATCATCACTTCTTCCAAAAGCGATACATCTCTTACAATACTTTGTCTTCAAACTATTATTCTCAAAACTAAAAAATAGATTTTGATCTCTGTTGTCGCATTGTAAGCAATGATATTTATCATCGACCAACTCGACTGAATATAACTTCTTAACAAAGGTACAATTATCTAAATAGTGTAATTTAATTTTCAAATTGAGTAATTTTGAAATAGACAAGAGCAGCCCATTATATCTCCTCAAAAAAGTTAAATCACTCTCTTTTAGATTATAGACTGCTCCTGTAGTTATTTCATCATAGATTTCTTCAAAATCATTATTTATTTTACCAAATTCATCATAACTTTTTCTAATTTTTCTATAATTAATATTTTTTTCATAATCATTCATTTTTGAATAATAAATTACATAAAGTACTTCAATAAATTCACAGTATTCCCTAAAAAACATTTTTTCTCCCCACCTCGTCTATAAATTTTTATCAAACTATTTTATCCATTTTTACTCATTTAGTTAACATTTTAAGATTCTAGACTTCTTTACAACTTTATACTAACTGTATTTAATTTTATTTTAACAAAATTATATTTATAAAGCAAAATAAAAGTACATTTTATGAAAGTGACATTTTTATGCAAACTATATTGCTAACGTTATCAAAAAGTGGTATAATAAAACTATAAAAAGAGGGGGAATCCCCTATAAAGTAGCTAAGCTACTTTATGAAAGGAGTGCTTTAAAATGTTAAGATATCAAGTACGAGGAGAAAATTTAGAGATTACTCAAGCAATTAGAGAGTATGTTGAAAACAAAGTTTCTAAATTAGAAAAATACTTTGCTGACAGTTTAGAAGCAAACGTTTACGCTAATGCTAAAGTATACAAAAATAATAAGAAAAAAATTGAAATCACTGTGCCCCTTAAAGGTGTAACACTTCGTGCAGAGGAAACTAACGAAGACTTATACGCAGCTGTTGATTTAGTTGTAGACAAACTTGAACGTCAAATGAGAAAACACAAAACTAAAATCAATAGAAAAGGACGTGAGAAAGGATTTGTTGAAGAAAATCTTCTTACTAACGAGTTAGAAGAAACTGAAGAAACTTCAGAAACTGCATTAGATTTCGGTAAAGTTAAACAACTTAAAGTAGAACCAATGACAAGAGAAGAAGCTGTATTCCAAATGGAACTTCTAGGACACGATTTCTTCGCATTCTTAGACAGCAACACGAACGAAATTTCAGTAGTATACAAACGCCGTGACACTGGATACGGAGTACTAGAAATTTCTAAATAATTAACAATGAGTTTAAACTTAATCAACCATCTTCCGTAGGTGGTTGATTTTTCTTTGCAAATACAATAAAATTAAAATAAAGAGAAAAATTCAAAATTCTCAGTTTCTTTGAACTATTAAATTTATATATAATTATGAATTTCATGTTCTCTATCGTGGTGGCGACAAAATTGAATTCAATTTTGTTAGGAAAAAATGAGACTTATGGCTCATTTTTTAGCTGTAGAATCCATTTTTTATGTGTAATCACATGAAAAATTAGTCGGAAGCGTCCTTCACCACAATAAGAGAACATGAGAAATATTTTATTCTATACACATTACACAAAATACATTAGGAGGATTTTTTATGACTAAAAAAGTTGCTTTATTCGTTGAAAATGGAAGTGAGGAGTTAGAGTTTATTGCACCGCTTGATATATTACGTCGTGCAAATATTCATGTTGATCTAATTTCTGCCAACAACGAAGATCACATAACAAGCTCACATGATGTGAAAATAATAGTAGATAAAAAAATTAACGATATCGACAATATCCTTGACTATGATGCCATAGTAATTCCTGGTGGAATGCCCGGAAGTACACTACTTCGTGACAACGACAAAATAATCACATTCTACCAAGACATGTATAACGCTGGAAAACTTGTTGCAGCTATCTGTGCTGCACCTATTGTACTAAGTAAAGCAGGTATACTAGAAGACAAAGAAGTGACTTCTTACCCAGGATTCGATAAAGAAATTAACTGTAAAACATACAATAACGAAAAAGCAGTAATCGTTGATAAAAATGTAATTACTGCACAAGGACCAGCTGTTGCAATCCTATTCGGTTACGAAATCGTTAATTATCTACTTCAAGATGATACCGCACAAAACATTAGCAACGCGATGTTAGTTCCAGTATTAAAAAACAACTTATAAAACACAAAAATTAAGACCTCAGATTAAATCATCCGAGGTCTTTTATCATTTTATTATTTTGTTAGTTCTTCTAATTCTTTCATCGCATTAAATACAACTTCTGGTGTACAAACATCAACTGCAAGTTTAAATGTTTCTTTTTCACTAGCTGCAAATTCTGCAATTTTCTTCATTTTTTCTTCTACATCTTCAGTTACATTAACACAAGCTAAGTTGTAAGCTAAATTATTGTCTTTATAGAATGGAACAAGTTTCTCAACTTCTTCTCTCTTACCTTCAGCAAGTAATTGAACTAAGATACCATATGATACTTTTGTACCATGTAACACAGAGTGTGTTTCTTTAACTAAACTCATACCATTGTGTACTGCGTGAGCTCCTGCCATACGTCCATAGTGAACACCGAAGCATCCAACACATCCTGAGATTGCGAATACTGTGTCTACAGCATTTTTGAAACTTTCTGTTACTTCACCTTTTTCCATGGCTTCTAATGCACCATTAGCATCACGTAAAAGTACATCACGAGTGATTTTAGCTGCTTCTAATCCCATTCTTACAAAAGGATCGTTAAATTTATTGTTTCTTTCTACTAAAACTACTGCTTCATACCATTTCGCTAAAGTATCACCGATACCTGCTACGAAATATTCTTTTGGTGATTCTAATAATAAATCTAAATCTGCGACACAAGCGTATGCAGTACGTTTAAAGTATGCAACCTCTCTAAATGTGTGGTCTGGGTGATAAACCGCAGCTACAGGTGCATAAGGTGCACAAGTTGCGATTACAGTTGGTACCGTCATGTACTCAACGTTTAAGTTTTGCGCTACACCTTTGGCAGTGTCGATAACACGACCTCCACCTACTCCAAGAACTACGTCAACACCTTCACCAAATTCATCTGCAATACGTTGCATATCTTCAAAAGATGCCGATCCATCATATTTCGCTACTCTAAATTCTCTATTTCCTTTATAAAATTTCGTAAATGCCGCGTAAGATTTTTCTCCAGTAACAATCAAAGGAGTTTTAAACCCTTCTAATCTATTATCAAGTGCAGACAATGCCCCACTTCCTGAAATATATTCACTTACCCCTGGTCTCGCTACATTTGCTAATTCAAACATTTTACATCTCTCCTTTGTTGTTAATTTATTTTTGTTTTTTATAATGTAATTATGATTATAACATTTCCGAAAACTAAAATCAATAGTAAGTTAAAAATATTTTATTTTCTGACAATTAAACTAAGAATTTGAAATCCTTGTCCTAAAATCCCATAAAAAACAAGGCAACATGGAAGTATTCCTATTTTATCTCTTTTAAAACACATCTACATTACCTTAAATTTTTGTTTTATCTCGGGAAAAATATAGTCCCCTCTTTTTTAGTCTGACCTTTTGTTATAGATTCAACGATAGTACTCGCTTTTTCAAGAGCTACTATCTGCCCATCTAATTTCTCAATTAAAATTTTTCTACCTTTATACGGGCTATAGACACTCGCTTCTATATTCTCTATCCTTAAATAGTATTGTTCATCATACCCATTTTCACGTAGCATATTTTGTATTTGAGCTAAATTCTCTTCATTATAATCTACATACTCAAAAAGTTTTCTATTTTGCAATCTTTTCGCTAAATCTGCAGCTATTACATCACCTTTATCTTGGATAAGAGCACAACAGTATAATAAAGAATTCTCATCTAATCTGAAATACTCTTCTTCACTAACTTCAGCTTTTTCTAAAAATGGAATTAGCACTTTCATATCTTCAAAATAATCTTTATTGTCTTTAAAAATATCTTTCAATCTATTGAATAGTTGAATAAACACTGCTTCATAGCTTCTAGCTACAGGGTGATAGTAAACTTGCCAGTACATTTGGTACCTCGCCATAATATAATCTTCTACACTATGGATACCTGTATGTTTTACTACAATCACCTTCCTACCTTCACTTGTTTTTCTAACACGTATCGTACGCAATATTCTTTCTAAGTCAAATTGTCCATAACTCGTGGCTGTAAAGTAAGAATCACGTAGTAGATAATCCATTCTATCAGCATCGAGTTGTCCAGAAACAATCTGATTCAATATATCATTTTCATGAGTATGTTGAATAATAGAAACTATATCTTCAGGCATTTTTTTAGATACTGCTCGTAAAATAGAATTAAGTTCAGTGTTCCCCAATATTATTTTTACTGTATATTCCTCATGACTATGATTAGTTACATGTTCAAAAGCATGAGAAAACGGACCGTGTCCAACATCATGTAATAACCCAGCAAGCATCACGCACACTTTTTCATATTCAGTTAACTCAGCGCATAGCGTCTTAACCTCGGTTACCATCCTTCTTACAATTTCATATACCCCTAACGAGTGAGAAAATCTTGAATGTTCGGCTGTTGGATATACTTGAAAATCTCCCCCTAATTGTCTAATACGACGCAATCTTTGGAACTCTTTACTATCAAGACAATTCCAAATAACTTCATAATGAATATGAATATAACTATGCACTGGATCCTTTAATACTTTAGTTTCATCTAATCTTTTTAATTCCATCCCTATTCCCCCTATCATAATCGATAATTTTTACTATATTTCTCTCTTATTATATCAAAGCACAAAAAAAAGACAAGCCTAAGCTCATCTTTTTCGCTTTTATTCTTATTTTTCGTCTACTACGTATGGTAAAAGTGCCATGTGTCTAGCTCTTTTAATTGCTGTAGTTAACATTCTTTGGTACTTAGCTGAAGTACCTGTTACACGACGCGGTAAAATTTTTCCACGTTCAGAGATGAATTTTTTAAGTAATTCTACATCTTTGTAGTCGATAAATTCTACGTTATTTTTAGTGAAATAACATACTTTTTTACGACGACGCATGTTGTTACGACGATTGTTATTTACTGCCATTGTGCATGTCCTCCTATGTAATTTTAGTCTTCTTTAAACGGATTTACTACATCCTGCATGAAGTCATCATCTAGATTACTTGGGAAGTTTTCCCCGAAATCAGAGAATGATGAACTATCATTAATAAAATCTTGCATAGCTGAATTAGCTTGTCCAAAGTTTTGATTAGTATTGTTGTTATAATAATTTTGATTATTGTTATTATACGCTGGTTGTGATTGAGGTTGATTAAAACTCATAGAGTCAAAACCATTGTTTTGTCTACCATGTGAGCTATTTTTAGATTCAAGGAATTGAACACTTTCTGCTACTACTTCAGTAACATAAACTGTGTTTCCATCTTTACCTTGATAATTTCTAGTCTGTATTCTACCTTCAACTGCAACTTGGCTTCCACGCCCTAAGAAACGTGCCATATTTTCCGCTTGCTTTCTAAAAGCTACACAGTTAATAAAGTCTGCCTGTCTTTGACCATTTTGGTCAGTGAATGTTCTGTTTACAGCTACTGTGAAATAAACCATTGGAATATTCGAACTAGAATATCTCAATTCTGGATCTTTAGTTAATCTACCTACTAATACTACACTATTTACCATAGTATTTCACCCCTTATTTTTCTAATCTTACTACCATGTGACGGATGATGTCATCGCTAATTTTTGCTAAACGATCGAATTCTTTTGTAGACGCATCTGTTTCTGAAGTTAATTCTACTACATAGTAGTAAGCATCACTGAAGTCTTCGATTTCATAAGCTAGGCGTTTTTTACCTAAATCTTTAACTTCTACTGCTTCTGCACCTTCTGAAAGAATATTTACGAATCTATCAACCACAGCTTTTTTAGCTTCTTCATCGATACGTGGTTGAACAGCAAACATTACTTCATATTTTCTCATGTGTGTGTTACCTCCTTTTGGTCTTTACGACTCTCTAGTTCACTAGAGAGTAAGGAGTAATAAAATTACTCTAACGGTTATTATATCAATTCTAAAAATAAAAATCAACTAATAACTATATATTTTTTTAAATATTTTTTAATTTAATAATCGTTAATAAATATAAGAAAATCATAAATATAATTCATATTAAATAATTACTGAAAAAATTACATTCTATCTCCCTCTCCAACTTAATTACCTCTTAGTTAGACTACGATAAATATACTTGTCATACTTCCCCTTCTATTGTAATACACAAACTCGCTAATTTTTAATCGATAGATATTATCAATGTTGGAAACTTTATTTTTAATATTATATTTAACTATCCAAAAGAATAACACTCTTCATTTACTGTTATATATCAATAATTTAATATAATGTAAAGTAATACTGAAAACAATTATTATCACAGTATTTCATTTATATAACAGAAATATATTATTAAACTTAAAAATGCATACATTATTAATTTGTACATTCAAATTTTATATGAAAATATATATTTTATCTAGGTATTTAGTTATATAACAGATATTTACATCGATTAATTATAGATGTAAAATATAAATGTAAACAAATAAGAGGTGTTTATAACAAAAATCAAATGATAATTATCCACTATTATACTTTACAGATATTCTCATTATTTCTGTTATAAATCCCTGAATTAAAAGGAGTAAAAATCATGTCTAAAGAAAAATTACAAACTGTAGATCCAGTTGAAGAAGTAAATACGTTAGTATCAAAAGCATTGGTTGCTTTAGATGAATTCAAAAAGATCGAAGATCAAGAGAAGATTGATGCAATAGTTCAAGCAGCAGCCGTTGCAGCTCTTGAAGCACACGGACCGTTAGCAGTTGCAGCTGTTAAGGAAACTGGTCGTGGTATTGTTGAAGACAAAGCGATTAAAAATCTTTATGCATGTGAATACATTGTAAACTACATGCGCGATCTTAAAACTGTTGGAGTAATCGACAAAGATGACGTTGATGGACTTACAGCAATAGCTGAACCAGTTGGTGTTGTTTGTGGTGTTGTACCAACAACTAACCCTACATCAACAACAGTATTCAAATCTCTAATCTGTTTAAAAACTCGTAACCCAATAATTTTCAGTTTCCATCCATCTGCAAATGAATGTTCTAAACAAGCAGCTCGTATCGTTCGTGATGCAGCAGTTAAAGCAGGGGCTCCTGAAAACTGTATTCAATTCATCGAAAAACCATCTATGGAAGGAACACATGCTTTAATGAACCACGATGGTGTAGCTACAATCCTTGCTACTGGTGGTAACGCAATGGTTCGTGCAGCTTACTCTTGCGGTAAACCTGCTCTAGGTGTTGGTGCTGGTAACGTACCTGCTTATGTACACAAAGAAGCTAAGCTTAAACAAGCTGTTAACGACATCGTATTAAGTAAAGCATTTGACAACGGTATGATTTGTGCCAGTGAACAAGCTGCAATCGTTGATAAAGAATTATACGATGAATTCGTTAAACTTATGAAATCTCACAGAGTACACTTCGTAACTAAAGAAGAAAAAGCTAAGTTAGAAAACTTACTATTCGGTGTTGAAGCAAACTCTGAAAACTGTGCCGGAGCTAAATTAAACTCTGTAATCGTTGGTAAACCAGCTACTGAAATTGCTAAATTAGCTGGATTCGAGGTTCCTAAAGGAACAGTAATCTTAGCTGCTGAATGTAGTGAAGTTGGAGTTAAAGAGCCTCTTACTCGTGAAAAATTATCTCCAGTATTAGCTGTATTAAAATCTAGCAGTACAAAAGATGGTATCGAAAAAGCTAGACAAATGGTTGAATTCAACGGTCTAGGACACACTGCAGCAATCCACACTCAAAACGAAGAAGTTGCTGAAGAATTTGGTAAAGTAGTTCGTGCTTGTCGTGTAGTTTGGAACTCACCTTCTACATTCGGTGGAATCGGGGATGTTTACAATGCATTTATCCCATCTCTAACTCTTGGATGTGGTAGCTATGGACGTAACTCAGTATCTGGTAACGTAAATGCTATCAACTTACTAAACATTAAATTAATCGGACGTAGAAACAACAACATGCAATGGTTCAAATTACCTCCAAAAGTTTACTTCGAACCAAACGCAATCAAATACTTAAGTGAAATGGAGGGTTTAGAAAGAGTAATGATCGTAACTGACGAATCAATGGTTAAACTTGGTTTCGCAGGACGCATCATCGACCAATTAAACCGTCGTAAAAATAAAGTTCAATACGAAGTATTCGCTGGAGTAGAACCTAACCCTGATATCACAACTGTAAAACGTGGGTTAGATATCATGAACACATTCAAACCTAACGCTATCGTAGCACTAGGTGGTGGTTCTCCAATGGACGCAGCTAAAATCATGTGGTTATTCTACGAAAGACCAGATGCAGACTTCAAAGAACTTGTTCAAAAATTCGCAGATATCAGAAAACGTACTGTAAAATTCCCTCACTTAGGTCAAAAAGCTAAATTCATCGCTGTTCCAACAACTTCTGGTACAGGTAGTGAAGTTACACCATTCGCAGTAATCTCTGATAAAGAAAATGATAAAAAATATCCGTTAGCTGACTATGCTATCACTCCACACGTAGCAATCGTTGACCCAGTACTAGTTCAAACAGTACCAGCTAGACCAACAGCTGCAACAGGTATGGACGTATTAACTCACGCAACTGAAGCTTATACTTCTATCCTTGCTAACGATTATACTGATGGATTAGCACTTCGTGCAATCAAACTTGTATTCGAAAACTTAGAAAAATCTGTTAAAGAATTTGACAAAGATGCTAGAGAAAAAATGCACAACGCTTCTTGCTTAGCTGGTATGGCTTTCGCAAATGCATTCTTAGGAATTTCTCACTCAATGGCCCACAAAATCGGTGGTAAATTCCACACTATTCACGGTGAAACTAACGCAACATTATTACCATACGTAATCAAATACAATGGTACTCGCCCAGGTAAAGTATCTTTATGGCCTAAATACGAACACTATCAAGCTGATGAAAGATTCCAAGACATCGCTCGTATGCTAGGACTAAAAGCTGACACTCCTGAACAAGCAGTTGACTCTTATGCTCAAGCAGTATTCGAACTTGGTAAACGTGTAGGAACTCCAATGTGCTTCAGAGATCACGGTGTTGACTACGAAGCATTCAAAGCAGCTCTACCTACTTTAGCAATGGATGCTTACGAAGACCAATGTACTCCAGCTAACCCAAGATTAGCTCTAATCAAAGATATGGAAGGTATCATGGAAGCAGCTTGGTTCGGATTCGATGAGAAAAAATTCGTAGAAAATCAATAAGCTATTCATTCATAATCTCAGAACATTAAACTCATACTTCTTTTCATCCATGAAGTAATGAATAGAAGCATCCCCTTAGACAAAATCTAAGGGGATTGTTTTTTATTGTTTAACTTTAAATGAATACATCAAAACTATAATTAATAATAGTAATAAACTATATAATGCAAATGATGAACTAATAGCGTTAGCGAAAAATAATATTACTGTTGTTCCTATTGGTACTGAAATAGTAATAACAGTACTAAAAATACTATATATTGACGTTTGTTTTTCCTCAGGAACTGATTGTAAAATCAATGCATCTAGTTTTGGATTCGATATTCCTGCAAAATAACCTATTATTACAGTTAAAATAACAAGGATAAATTTATTTTGGAGTATCAATAGATTTCCTACATATATAATGAATAAAATTATTTCTAATATAGCATTATTTCTCAAACTCATATTCTTATAAAAACTAATTTGATAGACTCCTCCGATAATTGTACTAACTACTTCCACTATTTCTAATAAAGTAATAGTATAGGCTACATTCCCAAATAGTAAGGTCTCATTTTTTACTAAAATTACTAGAAGTAAAGCGAACATCGCAGATGAGTAAAAATTCATCCCTAAAAATAGTATAACAAAATTATATATTTTCTTGATCTCACGGAGTATTTTAAAGTTTTCAATAGTATCCTTAAAAAATCTTTTAGCACTTACCTTCTCTTTATTATTAATTTTAAAACTGCCAATCTCTACTTTCATCGCATTTTTATATTTTGCCAGTATTAAAAATGCTATCAAGAATAACGCTGCATTCAGCATTCCAAAATATGAGTAATTGTAACTTAAAAGCCCTAAAACGAATACTCCAACAGCCTTTCCACCAAGCGAGATTGTATTGTTTATAGAACTGATAAATGCTAATGCTTCACTTAGTTGTTCTTTACGTACTAATCTAGTATTAATCGACATTGATAAATAGCCATTATAACCACCTAAAATATCTGCAACTACATTTACAAATACTAATACAATAAAAATCCACCATTGGACTCCGTAAATGCACACGAAAGCAAATAACGAAAATAATAAAAACTGATAGAATCTTGTCGATAATATTCTGTTGTACTTATCTTTTGTCTGATCTGCAAAATATCCTAAGACGAATGAAATAATATAAGGCAATGTCGTAGCTATCGAAACTATACTTACGGCTAATTCTGAATTCGGTAAATTCGTCGCATAAATAATGAACGCAATATCAAATAGCGTTCTACCAGCATTCCCAAATGCCGATGAAATAGTGAATAACCTATAGAGTTTATTTTTCAAGAAAATATTCATCGAATACCACCTCCTATATTTGCTCTATTTTACATTAGTAGTATTAAATTTTCAATATATTATATATTCTTTTTTGAAAATTTAAAATATTTATCGTCAAACTTTAAATTCCTCACGATTAATAAAAAAGAGCAACTAAATGAAATCCTAATTCCCATGAACTCAAATTCATCTTAATTACTCTTTAATCTATTATATTTTATATTCTATCCCTCGTGAAATATTCGTACATATCTTCTCGAAGTGGAGTCTGTATTTTATAGAAAAATTGAATTACAGTATCTCCGCTTCTTTCTCTAGCTACTAATTTAGGCTCTCCTATCGTCTTCATCTCTCCTAGAAAATAAAATATTCGTGCTCCATCTTTATCATCCTTATTTTTCCTCATAAATAGATAGATTTTCGTTTCATTATTATAGAAATAGTCGCACTCTTTCGATTCTAAATTCCTTCTCGGCTTCGACATCGAAGTAAATCCATTATCCGGTAAAAATCCATGTGTATAATCTCGGTTAAATGAATTTTCATCAATATCATAATTAATAAACACTGGCAAAGTCTTTGTTCTTTCATCATACTTATAACCACCTATAGCAAGCGGCACGTAGTTTATTCCCCATGAGAATAATTTACAAATATCCTCGAAACTATATTTCTCATACAATACAAAATTAGTATCTTTGTATAAATTATCTTTGTAATACTTATTATATCTGTAAATCCCATAGTCTACCAAATCTTGTAACAATTCCCTAAAAATTTCTGATTGTAGCTGTTCTTCGAATTCTTTAGACATTCTTATCTCAGTTACATTCTCATCTAAAAATATACAATCATGAAACTTCTTCTTAGTGACACTACTAGTTACGAAATTGTTAGTAAGTATCTTTCTACTAACATCCAACTCATAATCTGCGATAAACTTATTATAATCTTTCAACATAATTTCTTCAAAATCTGTAAGAACATTACACTTCTTATCATCTAATAACAAACGTAGAATTATAAGTTCCTCTATCTTTTTACTCAAGATTAAATTAGTAGAAACAAAATTTAACATATTCTCTGCAGTCTTTGTCAGTTTTCCACTATATTCAAACTGTTTTTCCTTCTTAGTTAAAAATGAATAATAACTTCCAGCTACCTCGAAAATCTTCCTAATATCTACAGCGTCATAGTCCTCAAAGTCTAAATACGTAGGTATTCTTCCAAGTTTATTTTTAAGCTTATTATATTCATCAGTAACAAATAGCCACGTATTTAACTTCACATTGTCTATCGCGCTATAAATTCTTTGTTTAGAGATTTCATCAAAATGAATAGTCGACATCCCCGGAATATACCTAGTCCCCTGAGATAAAAACTTCCTTACAGTATCTTTATCATAACTATTATCACCAGATAGAGCCACTGGTATTAAAAAGTTATTTTTATAATTGGCTATAAAATCTATTATTACCACGAACTCCTTATCCACAGATTTTCGCAAGCCACGACCTAGCTGTTGAATAAAGATAATAGAACTCTGCGTAGGTCTTAACATAATTACCTGATTAACCTCAGGAATGTCTACACCTTCATTGAAAATGTCTACGGTGAATATATAGTCTAACATATCGCCATTATTCGCAACTAACTTAGCAATCTCCTGTTCACGTCGCTCCTGACTATCTTCACCTGTTAAGCTAGTAGTATTGTAACCACGTGCATTAAACTCTTCACTCAGTACCTTAGCTTCTTGTTTTGATGAACAGAAAACTAGACCTTTTACCCTATCTCCAGAATAACCATAATAATTAATCTTACTTATAATATGCTCAACACGTTCATTAGACACTAGATTTGAAAACTCGCTCAGTTCGTCAATAACCTTACCATCAACTTCTAGATCACTAATCCCGAAGTAATGAAATGGACATAATAATGAATTTTCCATCGCTTCTTTTAAGCGAACTTCATAAACGATATTATTGTTAAATAATTCATAAATATTAAAATTATCCGTTCTATCAGGGCTTGCCGTCATCCCTAGATAAAATGTCGGTTTAAAATAATCCATCAATCTAAGATAACTGTCAGCTCCTGCCCTATGTACCTCATCTATTATAATTTCATCAAAATGAGTATTATTAAAACTCTTAAAAACATCTTCTTTAGACATAGTTTGAACAGTAGAAAAAATAAAATCCGCTTCTATATTTTTCTCTTTACCTGTAAGAAGACCATAACTACGACTAGTTCCAAAAATAGTTTTGAATGTCTCCAGTGCCTGACGAGCAATTTGTTCTCTATGGACTATAAACAACAATCTCTTAGTATCTATACTCTTCATCGCAAAAGCAGCCGCAAATGTCTTACCAGTTCCTGTCGCGGAAATAAGAAGCCCCTTATTATCTTGATTACGAAGTTTTTCGAAATTTTCTATAAAACTCCTTTGCATCTTATTCGGTTTAATTTCCTCGGAAATAATTTTCTTAGTAACAGTCTCAACCTTATTACTAGCGAATTCTTCGATATACTTATCTTTTATTTCAGAGTAAGTCTTAGATTTCTCCCATAAACTATTAAACTCATCTAAAACATTATCTGTTAGAATCCTATCACCCTCAACAAAAGTATTCCATTCTTTATTTATCGTAAGTGCAGCACTCGTTAAGTTCGAACTTCCCATCAATACTTTCCATGAGTCTCCTTGTCTAAACAAATAACCTTTAGTATGGAATCCATGTTTATTTTCTACACAATCATAAATTTTTAGAGAGATATTTTTAAAATTAGACAATTTCTCTAACACTTTAGGAGTATTAAAATATAAATAATTCGTCGTTAAAATTTTTCCACGAATATTTTTTTCTTCTAAATTTTTCAAAGTCTGAAGTAAACTAGTTAAACCACTCTCAGAAATAAACGCCACGCTAAAAATAAATTCATCGCAAATTTCTAATTCACTCTCAAGCGTACTAAGAACTTTCATCGCTTCTAAATGATTATTATAAACAAATGTATTCTTCATTTTAACCTCCTTCTGTTAGATTAACCATTAATTATTTCATATGTTATTAGAGCTTCTTTCATAACTTTTACATTATGAACTCGTACCATTCTAGCTCCTCGTTTCACCGCTTCTAATGATAAAGTAGCACTTACTATATCTCTATCTTTCGGATTACTATTACCACCTAATACATAATCTGTAGTTCTCTTTCTACTTACCGCATATAAGATTTCACAACCTAATGAATTAAGTAATTCTAGTTTACGTGTGATTTCTAAGTTAGCTTCTGCAGTTTTACCAAATCCCATCCCAGGATCAACAATTATGTTTTCTTTCTTCACACCAGCATTTAGACAAATATCCACACTCTCGCCTAGTTCACGTACAACTTGCTCAATCTCATGTCCTTCTTCTACACCACCATTGTGCATGATGAAGATTGGAATATCATACTTAGCAGCAACATCAGCCATAGTGCTTCCTTTAGCTCCATTCACATCGTTCAGTACATCTACTCCTGCTTCAATCATGTATTCAGCTACATTAGGCTTATACGTATCGACACTAAAACACACATCAGGGAATGATTTTCTTAAAGTTGGAAATACACTTTGTAATCTAGCAAGTTCGTCTTCCTCACTAACTACAGTCGAACCTGGACGAGTCGATTCAGCACCGATATCAATAATATCCGCACCTTCAGCTACCATCTTACGAACACCTTCTATCGCAGCTTCCACATCATAAAAATCTCCTCCATCTGAAAAAGAATCAGGAGTAAAGTTCAATATCCCCATAATTAAATATTTTTTTTCATTTAATAATTTTTTTAATTTATTCATTCTATCACCTTATCGTTTTATTTTGCATACCTTACTATTATATCATGTGACTATGGGGTTTGCAGTAAAAAAAGAAGCAACCCTAAAATCTTGATTTTAGAATTACTTCTTAATTTTGTTGATTGGGAGTGACTTCCCAACTTTCTATTCACTCTTTTTCTTCAATGAACGAATAACTGGTTCTTTCCTAAATGCATAATACAATTGAGCTGCCATTACAACCCATAGAATAGGTTCTACAAATATTACTCCCAAATATCCTGTACTTGGAATAATAAATATCACAAATAATATTTTCCCAAGCATTTCTATAATACTAGAAAGAAGTGGCATCATCTTCTGGCCTAACCCTTGCAAGGCATGTCTTAGTATTACTAGTATACTTAATGCAGGATAAAATGCAGAACTAATTTTTAGATATAATGAAGCTTGATAAATTAATTCCTCATCATTGCTTCCTGTAATAAGTTCATTTAGATATGGACTAGCAAAAAATAATACAATACTAATAAAAATTGACCAAGTAATCGCAATAATCGTCGCTTGTCGAAGCCCTTCAACAATACGTCTATATTGTCTCGCACCAAAATTCTGCGATGTAAAGGTTGTTACAGTCGCGTTCATAGCTATTATTGGAAGAAGTGAAAGCATCATTATTCTTCTAGCACTTGTTTGAGCACTGATAATCGTTGAACCTAAGGCATTAATCGATGTTTGTAAAATCACCGTTCCTATAGAAACAACAGAAAACATAAGTCCCATAGAAATACCCTGCCCCAATAAATCAATATAAAGTTTTTTATTCCATGTAAAATGTCTTTTAGATGGTATTAAAAACGGAGTTTTTCTACGAATATAAATAAAGCATAATACTGCAGAAATACCTTGTGAAATGATAGTTGCTACCCCTGCCGAGCGCACACCCATGTGTAAATATGCAATGAAATATATATCTAATACAGTGTTAATAATTGCTGCAAAAATTAAAAAATACAATGCAGCCTTACTATCTCCAACTGCTCGAAGTAGTCCCGCACATAAATTATACGCAAGAGTAACACCTACAAATACTACTATAAGATAAATATAATTATAAGACTGAGCAATAACATTACTAGGTGTTCCAAGTAATTTCAGCAAGGGATATAAGGTGAAATTACCTAACACGGCAATTATAATACTTAACACCCCACCTATAACAAACATAGCTGCTACAGCACTCCTTAACTTTTCATAGTTTCCTGCACCATAATAACGGGCAATAACTATACCCATTCCATTTCCTGTACCTAATGCAAAACCAACTAGAAGCTCAAATATCGCAACAGTAGCTCCAACAGCAGCAAGGGATTCTTCTCCAAGGAATCTACCAACAATCATAATATCCACCGTATTATAGAGTTGCTGAAAAATATTTGCTATCATAATCGGTATTGCAAAAGTAATCATCGCCCGTAAAATCGGACCTTCTAATAAATTTACTGATGTTTTTTTCATAAATAATATTATAACACTTTGAATTAAAGTTTCAAGAAATAACCTGAAAAATATTCTGAAAATGGAGAAAGGCTCATCTTTCGATGAGCCACATATTATGAAAAAAAATATTATTAAGTTTTGTTATGTTTATATTATATCCCACTTACCTTATATGAACTTTAGACTATAATTAAAATGAAATTAAAGTTGAAAAATCTTGAAAATTATTCTCTGGAAATGGAGAAAAGCTCATCTTTCGATGAGCCACATATTATGAAAAAAAATATTATTAAGTTTTGTTATGTTTATATTATATCCCACTTACCTTACACGAACTTTAGACTATAATTAAAATGAAATTAAAGTTGAAAAGTTTTGAAAATAATAATTATCTGGTTCTTTTCATAATATACTTTAAATTTGGACATTCTATCACTTTATCAATTTTAAAACCTAATTTCTCATACAGCTTCTTAGCAATTGTATTAGAATCAAATACTGTTAGAGTTATACTATCAATATTTTCATCTTCAAAAATCTGCTGAACAAATACCCCTAATGCATTCTTCCCAAGCCCTTGTCCTATTTTTTGTGGATTTAACATGAACCTTCCTAAATGGACATTATTTCCCTCGATTTTTATAATTTGTATTATACCCAGAAATTCTTCTTCATGAAATATAGAAAATATATTTTTTAATTTTTTTATTTTATTTAAATCTAAAGGATAAGAAATTTTTAATCCCATCCATTGCTTTTGAAATTCTTCACCTTTCTCATTCGACCATTCACAGATTACTAGAGAATTGTTTTTGTTTATACCTTTTTCAAATCTAATATTCATATCTACACCTTCGAAAATATCACCTATACTAAATATTTATACACTATTTCATTCTTTATAGAATTATTCTAGCTTAATTTCTAAAAATCTAGATTTTTCATTTGCTAACTCCTTAACAGTATGAACATTCACAGAATTTTTAAAATAGTAATTCTAATTCATACTATCTAAATAAATTAGACATATCTAATAGCTATGCCTTTTATTTAACCTTAACTAACAAAGCTTTCTCTTATTCAAGTATCTCTCCTTAATTAATAAGACTCTTGATACACCCTAATAATATTATAAAAATTATTACTTGTCAAATTTCCATAAAACGGAGAAAGGCCCATCTTTTGATGGACCGCATATTATGAAAAAAAATATTATTAAGTTTTGTTATGTTTATATTATATCCCACTTACCTTACACGAACTTTATACTATAATTAAAATGAAACTAAAGTTGAAAAGTTTTGAAAATACTCCCTAGAAATGGAGAAAGGCTCATCTTACGATGAGCCATATATTTCACTGATTCGAAACTAAGAATTTCCTCGTCCTTTCGTCCTAAAAATTCTAGTTTCTGTAGCATGTGTTATTCGTACGTTCTATCTGCATCCTTTGGACTTGATAGAATTACGACTAACCGATGAAAAATAATATCAATTATCTAAATATTTTAAACTCTAAATCAAAAATTACCCCTAAAATGGAGAAAGGCCCATCTTTCGATGAGCCACATATTATGAAAAAAAATATTATTAAGTTTTGTTATGTTTATATTATATCCCACTTACCTTACACGAACTTTATACTATAATTAAAATGTAATTAAAGTTGAAAAATCTTGAAAATTATTACTAGAAATGGAAAAAAGTCCATCTTTTGATGAGCCATATATTTCACTGATTCGAAACTAAGAATTTTCTCATCCTTTCGTCCTAAAAATTCTAGTTTCTGTAGCATGTGTTATTCGTACACTCTATCTGCATCCTTTGGACTTGATAGAATTACGATTAACCGATGAAAAAAAATATCTATAATCTAAATATTTTAAACTCTAAATCAAAAATCACTCCAAAAATGGAGAAAGGCCCATCTTTCGATGAGCCACATATTATGAAAAAAAATAATATTAAGTATTGTTATGCTTATATTATATCCCACTTACCTTACATGAGCTTTAGACTATACTTAAAATGAGATTAAAGTTGAAAAGTTTTGAAAATAATCCCCTGAAATGGAGAAAGGCTCATCTTTCGATGAGCCGTATATTATGAAAAAAAATATTATTAAGTTTTGTTATGTTTATATTATATCCCACTTACCTTACATGAACTTTAGACTATAATTAAAATGAAATTAAAGTTGTTAATTTTCATATTTAATTTCAATAATACTATGTAAATCTACTAATCAGCATAACCATAAATAATTTATAAGGATTATTTATATATTATTTCTGGTTTTAACTTAAATCCCTTCACCAAAATTATATCCTTTACAATTCATCTTTATCATTATAAAATTAAGTGTATATTATTAGAAATGTTGGTGTTTATTTATGAATTTGAATTGTAAAATAAAATTTGAGAAATATTTAAAAGAAAATAATTTAGAAGATAAAAATAACATATTAGGACTTTTCAATCAGTTAAGTTTAGAGCAACTTGCCGAAAAACTTCTAACTTTAGATGAAGATGAAATTGTAAACTATGCAACTGAATGTGTTTGTGAAGAACTTCTTATTACTTCATCGTATAAAATAGAACGTACTGGAATGAAACTTGGCCTTCACAGAATGGAACATATTCTTGAACTTTTCGACCATCCTGAAAAAGATCTTAAAGTAATTCATGTTGCTGGTACTAATGGTAAAGGGTCAACTTGTTCTTATTTAAAAGATGTCTTAAAAACTAAGTATAGAGTTGGATTATACACAAGTCCCGGTATGCTAAGTTTTAACGATAGAATTCGTGTTAATGATGATTTTATTTCATATAAAGAAGCTTATCGATTATTCAAACTAGTTCAAGAAACTTACGACAAAAATAATCCAGACCCTAATGATAAACTGTCATTCTTCGAAATCATCACAGGTGTAGCTCTATTATACTTTAGAGAGCAAAAAACAGATTTCGTCATTATGGAAGTTGGTCTTGGTGGAAGATACGACGGAACAAATATTTTTAAAGAAAAAGTATTATCTATTATTACAAAAATCGGTCTAGATCACACTGCGATTCTTGGTGATACTCTTGAAAAAATCGCCTATGAAAAAGGTGGAATTATCCAAGAAAATGATAATGTTCTAATTTACCCTGCTTGTGAAGGTGTAGTAAATGTAATAAAAAACATCTGTCAGGAGAAAAATGCTAACTTAAGCATACTAAACGAAGAAGATATCGTTGTGAATAAAGTCGAAGCTAGAGGTAACGAATTCTCATATAAAGGTGTAGATTATTCTACAAAAATGGTCGGTGCACACCAAACTTTTAACGCATCTTTAGCTTTAGAAGCATTATCTAATCTGAAAAACCGTGACATTATCGATATAGAAGATGACGTTATAAAAGAAGCTCTAAGTAAGTCAGTTTGGGTAGGTCGTTTAGAATGGATTCGTGACAATATTCTTCTAGATGGTGCTCATAACAATGATGGAATAGATAGTTTAGTAGCATACCTAGATAAGCAAAAATTCCCTAAATTGAAAATTCTACTTGGTATTCTGGAAGACAAAGATTATAAAGATATGATTGAAAAATTAAAAACAATCCCTGCTGAATTTTCAGCAACTAAAGTTCCAATCGAGATTAAAGAATCAAATCTTGATAATCTAGTTCAAAGTTTTGGCGATACTCATGTCACTAAATATGAAAATTATGAAGTTGCTTTAAACAATATTATTCCAAATCTAAAAGTTGATGAAACTCTTCTAATTACAGGTTCACTTTATCTTATCTCAGCGGTAAGAGGTGAAATATTGGAGAAATACTAGAAATATTAAAAATTCAGAGATAACTTAAAAGTTAGCTCTGGATTTTATTTACTATAAACTTACTATTTAAAACTTTTTGGAATATCTTTTACTAAAATTTATGGCATTTAAAATAGATTACTAATTATGCTTTCACTTATAGAATATCACATACTTTTAATCTAAAAGTCTACCAAATAATAGGAGGCCAATCTCCTCCAAAAAACGATAGAAATATAGTAAATATTAATAAAAATTTATAGAATTTCTTCGTTTTCTTTCTCCTTCAACTTTGATAAATATGACAGCGCCATTCCTTTCATATATTCATTACTTTCCAACATAAAAATAGTTATAGCCTTATTACATGAATCTATGGCACTGTCTACTAATTTCTGCTCTTCGAATAATTTTGATTGTAAAAAATAATTGTCACCTAACATATAAAATGATTTAGCATTAAGAGATTTTGAGATAGCCAGCGCATTCCACTTAGTAGCCTCGTCTAACTGTTTCATCATTCCATAAATTCTTGATATTGAATAATAAAACGGTTGTTCAAAACTTGTTCCTTTAATAACATCAAGATAAGGTAATACCAATTCATAATATTTCTTAGAGCTTAAAAAATCTTCTCTTTCTGAATATAAATTCCCCAAAGTATTACAGATTTTACAAAATAAAAGAGAACCTATTTCAACTTTTTCACTAAGAGATTCCAACTTTTTTATAGCAACATCTAGTTTGCATTCTACTTGATACAGTAAAATAGATTTCAACCACTCTACATGTAACACTTCTTCTTTATTTAATGATTCTAAATTTATAGACTTCACCAAAACTGATAAGGTTTTATAGTCTCTTTTTACTAATATTTCTTCTAACTCATAGAAATCAAATGACAAATCTTTTACATTCGTCATATCTAAAGAAAATAGATTTGCTACGTCTTCCATTGGTATACAAAGCTTTTTTATAATTTTAAAAAATATATCAACTGATGGAGTTATTTCTCCTTTCTCTATTCTACTAATAATAGTTTGCGTGCATATCCCTTCTGCCAACGTCTTCTGTGACAACTTTAACTCTTTACGTTTTGTTTTAATTAAATTAGCTAATCTAGTTTTCATTATAACTCCTAAGTATGTACTATTATATTTCCATTAAAAATATAATAACATAAACTTTCATATTATACAATCTTTCCTTTTTAAAAATAATCTTTTAAACATATTTTATCTTATAAAATAATACTTAAGTTTTATATTTTATGCTTATTTTAATATTATTGTTGACTTTTTCTTTATCTAATGCTAATATTGTTTTAACGTATAAAGCGAGGTGATCACTTATGATAAATAATATATTTTTTGGAAACTACTGCAAATATTTGTTAGTAGAATCCCCTATTTCTAATAAAAGATTATGTATTTCAAATAAAAATTTTGAAAAATTAGAAATCACAAATACTATTGATAAAGATTGTAAATATTGTTCAAAGGTGAATCATAATGACTAATTTATTAAAAAAAAATATTTTAGTGTATTATATTTCAATAGTACTGATTTCACTAACAAAAGCATTACCTCACTCTATTTTAACTTTAATATTATTCGAAAAGGGATTAACTATTGCTAATATAGCAGTTGTTCAAGCTATGTATAGTTTAGCTATATTATTATTTGAAGTCCCGAGTGGATTGTGGGCTGACTTATATTCTCGTAAACAACTATATATTCTATCAAATATCATGTTATTGATAATGTGTCTTTTAATTTATTACAGTCATAATTATTATCTCATTTGTTTTATATGGTTCTTATATGGGGTATCTGAGTCGATTAATAGCGGTACAATAGAAGCAACTATTATTAATGATATAAAAAAAGAAAATAATTCTAAGTTACACATTAATAGGTTTATAAAATTATCTAACCAATTTTCCTTAGTAGCGGTGATTATTGGTAGTCTATTAGGATCATATTTATATTTTAATTATGGTTTGAAATTTTATTTTCTATCGATTGTTCTTTGTTTCTTATCCATATTAATAATCTCTATCTTTTTTGAAGAATATAGTACACCAATACTTAAGGGGAACGCTTCTCTTAAACAACAGATAAAAGTTAGTATATATGAACTTAAAAGATCTAGAGAATTAAAATTACTTTTTATTCTAAGTATAGTAAATCAAGTGTTTTTCCAAACTCACTTTCAATTATGGCAAGCATTGTTCTTAGAAAAAGGTTGGAATAGTAACAAACTATATATTCTATATATATTATTTCAAATATTAGCAATATTAGCCTATTCTGTCCCGATTCTAAATTTTAATAATGGACAAAATCACCTAAAATTCTTACTAATATTTTCTATCGTACCACCATTATTTTTGAACGTGTCAAATATTTATGTGGTACTACTCCTTTATACATATAGTGTCTTGTTTTTCACAGTTATTGAATATATATTAACTAATAGTTTTGCAAATAAAGTAACAACTCAAAATATTAGCTCATTAACTTCAATGAAATCGAGCCTCTCAAGGATATCAGCAATACTCGTCTTAGTATCTTCTAGTTATTTTTTAAACATATATTCTATTCAATATATTGTTACTTTTAATTTTCTACTTTCTCTAATATTATTAATAGGTATTTCTATCTTTTATAAAATCAAAAATACATAACAAAAGAACCAGCCTCTCTGCCGGTTCTTTTTTACTATTCATAGTTTTCTACAAAATGTTTTATCGCCGCTGCAAAATCTTCTACTACGTGTGTAGCTTGATCTTTTACTTCTTGTGGCGCGCGGTTCATACAGTATGAAATATCTGCTACTTTAAACATATCCACGTCATTCCCTGAGTCTCCTAAAGCTATTACTCTATCATACCCTGACCTGATACCTTCTATACCACTAGCTTTAGAAATATTTTTTGCTGTGATTTCCATACGTGTTGAACCTGATTTATAAATCTCTACTTCTGGAAATTTTTCTCTCATTATATCGTAATGATAATCTAATTGGTCTTTTGTTGGTCTAACATTTATTTTATAGATTGTTTTTCCTTTTAGTATTTCAAAAGGATTCTCAACACAAATTAGTTCCATGTTCCACAATCTATCTTTCTTCTCATGATCAAAATTACCGATACGTTGTTTTCCATCTAAAGCATCAAATATTAATTTGCTTTCCTTTAGATATTCGAATATTCCAGTTAAATCTTTAGTAGGAATATATTTTTCAAAAAGAACTTCATCTTGTCTTGTTACGACCGCTCCGTTAAACCCTATCATGTGTGTAACATCCATATCATTGCCTTCTGCAATATATTTGATTTCTTCAACAGAACGCCCAGTCGCAACTGAGAAATCCCCGTATTTTTTCGCATCATGATACGCTTTTAAATCTTCTTGTTCTACGAACACTGAATTCTTAACATATGTACCGTCTAAGTCTGTAACAAACAAATTCTTCATGAAATTATTCCTCCATACCAAGCATTTCTTGGATTTCCATTTTTAATACATTAGCATGAGATCCGTAAATTGATTGCATTTGCATATCACTTTCTGCAAATCCCATAGCTCCAAGTTTCGTTGTAATACGTTCTTGGTCTACTAAGTTTTTATCTTTTACATTAATTCTTAAACGAGTTATACAAGCATCTACAGCTTCAATGTTATCTGGTCCACCGTGTGCTTTAACTAATTCAATCGCTTGTTTTCTAATTCCTTCTGGTGTTTTTTGTACTGTTTCCATTACTTCATCATCACCAACAGCTACGTCTACTGATTTTGGTGCTTCTTCTTTACCGATTGTAGCGATTTCTACACCAAGTTTAGCACGAGCTTCATTTTTATTAGATAATTTAACATCATCTCCATCTTCACGACCAGGAGTTTTAAGATTGAATTTAACAATCATAAATCTGAATACGATATAGTAGATGAAGAAGTAAACTACACCTACGATTGGTACTAACCACCAAGCTGTTTTAGGACCTTGAAGTACTCCGTAGATTACCCAGTTAATAAATCCGTGTCCAGTTGGAGTAGCAACCCCTGCTCCTAACATGTGCATGACGAATAATGCTGAACCAGCTAAGAATGCGTGTACTACATAAAGAATTGGAGCTACGAATAAGAATGTAAATTCGATTGGTTCTGTAATACCAGTTAAGAATGAAGTACCAGCAGCTGCGAATAATAATGATCCTACAACTTTACGTTTTTTCTCATCAGCAGTTTTGTACATTGCATAAGCTGCACCAGAAAGACCAAACATGAAGTAAACGAATTTACCACCGTTGAATCTTGTAATACTTGGATCTACATGTTGTACGTTTGGATCAGCTAATGAAGCTAAGTAAGCGTTGATTGTACCAACTACACGTTGTCCACCAATTTCCCAAGCTCCACCTAGTTCTGTTGTACGAACTGGCCAGTTTAAACCGTGGTGAAGACCGAATGGTAATAATGCTCTTTCTACTAAACCATACAGGAACGTTCCAATAGGTCCTGATTTAAGGATGAAGATTGATAATACACTGATACCTTTTTGTACTGGAGGCCATACGAAGAATAGTCCAGTTGCAACTGCTGACATGATTACGATAGTTGCGATAGGTACGAAACGTGGTCCACTGAAGAATCCAATAACTGTTGGTAATTGAACTTTAACAGCCCACTTATGGACGAAGTATACAACTATACCTACAATGATACCCCCGAATACACTAAGGTCCATTGTTTGAATACCAAGTACTTTTGTCTGCATGGCATTTGATAATGCTAATTTTGCTTCGTTACTTGATAATTTACTAGTATCTACTAATTTGTGACTTTGTACTAATAGGAAATTAAGTACGTAGTGTAATACTATAAATCCCAGTAAACCAGAAAGTGCAGCAGAACCTTTTTCACGTTTTGCTAAACCTACAGCTACCCCAACCGCAAAAATAATCGGTAAGTTGTTGAATGCTGTATCTCCTAATACGATTAGGAATTTCATAATAAATTGAATAATGTCATTTTTTAATGCTGGGAACATTTTTAGTGTGTTTGAATTACTGAAGGCTGTCCCGATCCCTTTAATAATACCTGCACCAGGAAGTACAGATACTGGTAATAAGAACGAACGTCCGAATTGCTCAAAAGCAGAAACGAATTTATTTTTTTTCTTTGCCATTACCTTTTCTCCTTTGTTATTTTTTATAGGTACATTATAACAGATTTGAAAACGGTTTTTAGTTTTTCGCCTAAAAGTTTCTTGTTTTGTAATTTATTACTATTTCAGTAAAATTTTACTGAACTCTAGAAAACCTTAACAATATAACTTTTATTTTTCTATATTTTGTGATATGATACTTTATGCTGAGTAATCAAATGAAAATCTTTAGTAAATTTTACTATAGGGGGAATTTTTTATGTTTTTTGAGAATTTGAAAGAGAACTATGATAAACTATCAATTTCGGAACAACAAGCTATTGATTATCTAATGAAACAAGATAATATTGAGCATACTACTCTAAAAGAAATTAAACAAGAAATCCTTGTTTCTTCTTCTACTGTAATTCGGGCTTGTAAAAAATTGGGATATAACACATTTATTGACTTAAAATATGATTTGAAAATAAGCAAAGAGTTAGCTAAAAATAATAAGGAAACCTCATCTACCTTTAACAACTTAAAAGAACAACTTAGCGTCGAATTTTCACGTACTATGTCTATTCTTAATCAAGATGATTTTGATATTTTTGCTGATAAAATAATTAATGCACGTCGTATTTTTTGCTTAGGTAGTGGTTCTAGTTATATGGTTATGAGTGATTTCAATAGAAAGCTTAAACTTATAAATCTTTGGGCCAATGATTATTTTGAACATTATTCTATTAAAAGAATTCCTGATATCTGTACAAAAGATGATGTAATTCTAGTATTTTCTCTAGGGGGAAATACAGACGTAATTAATGATTGCGTCTTAGCTGCGAAGCAAAACGGAGCAACTATTTTATCAATCACTAGCCTTGCGAATAGCCCTCTTGCTAAAATGAGCGATCACTTAATAAAAGTCTACGATGCACCAAAAAACAGAAAAAAAATTCGTTCTCGACTTATGTTAAACGTAGTTGGAATAATTCTATTCGAAACTATCGTAAATACAATAAGCCCTGGTCAATATGTAATAGATTAAAATTAATAACAAGAGACTGACTCGACAAAATCGATTTCTCCGAAATCACGATTTTCAAGTCACTCCCTTATTTATTTTCTTATATTTCATTTCAATATTAAAAATTCGCTCTATAGCTAAATTTTTTCTTCCAATGAAATATCCTAAACAAAGAGGATGGCTTTTGAGCCATCCTCTTTGTTACTAATTATCTAGTTATTTTTTATTTTTAACCTTATTTTTAGGTACTCGTTTTGCTGAACCTATATTCCAAACTGTCTCTTCTTGTGAGGCAATTTCTTTATAGATATTAGCATTACTTATTTCTGTAGCAGCTTTAGCTTCTACTATTTTTTTTTCGACTAATTTTGGTTCATTTTTTTTTACTTCAGGTATAGTTTTACTCACTTGATTATTTATAGATAATCCTGTAGTTGATATACCAACTGGTTTATTTGAATTTTCAGCTGTATTACGTGTTGCTGAACCATATACAGAAGAATATACTGGAGATGGTTTAAACTTACCTACACTTCGTGATTTAGGAGTGATAGTATTTGAACTCATCATTTGATTCGTTACTGATTTAGTCGATGTAGAGATTCCTGATGAAGAATATTTTTCAAAAATTGCATCAAGTATTTTTTGATTATTTTCAATTTTTTCTTTACTTACTGGTCTATATCCATAATCTACAGTTTTATATTCACCTAACTTAGTTCCATTACCTTTGTCAAAGTACTCAGAAACATCATTAGTATATAGTTTTTCAGTATAATCTATTCCACGTTCAACTTCTTCAACAACTTCACTTTCTTCGTGAGCTTTAGCGTCTTCTACTCTCTTTTCAACTACTTCTTTAGGAACAACTTTTTCGTCTGTGAATTTATCTACATCATTAGTTTTTTTAATAATCTTATTATTAGGAGATACTTCTCTTAATAGACTATCGATATTTACTGAGTCTGCAGATTCTTCTAGATAGTTTTGCTCTTCTAATTCTTCGATTTCTTCTTCATCTAAATGATAATCACTGTAACCAGAAAGTCTATCTTTTTTAACTTCTTTAATTTCTTCGTAATCTTCAACTTCAATGTCTTCTATTTTAGCCACTTCTTGAACTAAATCAACATAAGTTTCTTCTTGTTTTTCTTTCTTAAGGTCAGCTAAATTTTCATTAAGTTCTTCTATTTCAGGAAGAGTTTCTTCTTTTCTTGGAGAAACATCAATATTCTCAGTTTTAATAAGCTCATCTAAGGCTGTTCTTTCTTGAGTATTTTCAGATTTCTTACCTTCATATAAACCTTTTCTAAAGTTTTCAACTTCTTCGCTAGATTCTTGGCTTTCTTCGAATCTTTCACCAACAAGTTTTTTGCTTACTCTATCAATATCATCTTCGAATAAATCTTCACTACCTTCTAGGACATCGTGTACAGAAGTGTATTTTAATTTTTCACGACGGCTTCCTTCCGCATCAAGTTCTCTTACTTCAAGTGCTGGAGCTTCTTTCTCATGAGTTTTACTTTCTTTTTCACGAATTTCATCAAAAATACCATCTAATTTTTCGTTTTTCTTAACGTATAGTGGATTATCTTTTTCGATTTTATCGCTTCTTCTCTCTAAAGAATTAAAGTTTTCTTCGAATTCTTTGCGAGCTTCTTTATTTTTAGTAACTCTTTCTTCTTGAACTTGAGTTTCCTCTTGGGCTTGATCTTTGAATGAAGTGGCTACTTCTTGTTTTAATTCACTACTATCCTTCCCTAATACTACACTATCTCCAAGTTCATCAATCTTATGATCTTGTTTTAATCTCTTAGTACGAACAGCTGCAAGCGTTGGGTGTTTTCTTCTTGTTGGCTTCTCATCAAAGATATCAACATCAGTTATTTCAGAATTTGTAACACCAAGTTTCTTCAGTACATCCCCTAAGTCGGCAACTGTTCCAGCTGAAGCTTTCTCTTCTTTTTCTTCATATTTTGTAATATCAATTTCTTCAAATTTAGCTTCTTCTTTATCCTCATCTACAAACTCAATTTCAAGTTCTTCTTCAGGTTCAGAATCAAATCTTTCAACAGATACTTGAGGTTTTTTCTTAACTGGTGTTTCCTCTTCGTATTCTTCTTTCTCATAATCATCTAATACCGCTTCTAACTCTTCTTGATCAATCTCATCTTCACTTACGTTAAACAATTTATCTTTAAGTCTTGAGAAGAATCCTACTTTTTTATCTTCTTCGTATTCTTCCTCTTCTTCATAATCTTCAAAGTTTTCTTCTTTTACTACTCTTGATCGTTCTTTTTCAGCTAGTTTAGCTTTTTCTTTTTGCTCACGTTTTTGGCGTTCTAGATATGTTTTATAATCTTCAGCCTCATCGTCTTTATCTTCTTCAAGAACCTCTTCATCTAGGAAATCATCATCTATTTCTTCATCGTTTTGTTTAAATAAATTCTTGAATTTAGCGAATAATCCAGTTCCTTTTTTAGATTTTCTTTCTTGTTCGAAGTCTTCTTCATAATCTCCATCTTCAAACTCATCTATTTCAAAGTCTTCCAAGTTTACTTCTTCATAGTCTTCAAATTTCTCTTGAGTTTTCTCTCTTTTTCTTCTGTTTCCAAAATCTGATTCAAACTCATCTTCTTCAAATGTTCTCTTAGATTTTTTAGAACTAAAGTCTATCTCAAAATCTTCTTCATCTTCATAATAGACTCTTTCTTTTCTCTTATCTGTAGTTTTTCTTTCTTTACCTGCTAATGAATCATCTTTCTTTTCTTTTCTAGAAACTTCTTCTTCGAATATCTCATCTTCATCTTCTTCTAAAAACCACTTTTTCCAATTAACCATACTTTACACCTCCTAAGTTAGATTTTATTTAAGATTCAAATCTTTCACTCGAGTTCCTACTTTAGTATCGGCCCCTAATACTAAAATTCCTCGTGCTTCTTCTTGTGGTAATCCTAATTCACGTTTTGAACATAGCATTCCGTTTGATTCTACACCACGTAATTTTGATTTTTTAATTAATAAACCACTTGGCATCATCGCACCACTTAATGCTACAACGACTTTTTGACCTGCTTCTACATTAGGAGCTCCACAGACAATTTGTAATGTCTCATCTTCACTAACTTTTACTTCCGTTACTTTTAGCTTATCAGCATCTGGGTGTTTTTCACAACTTAAAACTTCTCCAACTACGAAGAAATCATCATTGTTTCCCTCTAAATCAATTTTGATTCCATTTTTTTCTAAACGTTTTTGAAGAATTTCTTTTTGTTCTTCTGTTAAATCAATACTTCCTTCTCCATCTAATTTCAAGTTTTCAACATTAAAAATATTTAACCCAACTAAAGCACCATTTTCATCTTTAATTAGAGTGATATTTTTTTTCTCCTCGTATGTTACCTCTTCTTTACTTTGAATAGTAATTAATAATGTTTCTCCTAACATTTTCTTATTGTAAAAAAATAACATGACTCTCTCTCCTATACTTAATTTTAATTTTTAGAGTTATTCTACAAAAATAAAATAACTCTCTAGTTCTTTTCCATCATATTTAAATGTAATTGTTGTTATTGGCACAAGACCTTCCGTAAAAAAATGAACCATCATTTTTTGCAAAATTTCTAATCCCTGTTTATTATTTACATCTGCGATAATTAACGTATCTTGATGTGGCAAGCCGACATAAAATGAATCACCTATTTTCTTATAGAAATAATCTAATACATTCTTATCAGATATTCTAGCCCCATCATAACCATCTTTCGCATTTAGGAAATAAAATCTATTCCCTGCAACTTCATCCACATTATACTTAAGTGGTAATTTTTCTAAATTGTTTTTAGCAACTTCTAAAACTTCTTGCTTATTTTTTGAGAATTTATCTAAAAAACTACTATCTAGCAATTTATAGCCATCTTTAAAATCATATGCTAAATAAATTTTAGTTTCATTTGTATGTTCAAAACTAACAAGATCTTTCTCATTATCTTTGTTAAAACTGCTAGCTCTGACTACGGGATAAATATTTTTCAACAATTGTTCTTCGTTAATATTATCTAAAGAAACACTCGTTTGTGCACTGAAATTTTCTACTATATAGTAGACAAACTCTTCTATTTTTTTATCCCCTTTACTAGTTTTCTTATCTCCTAGCTTTCTGACAAAACTATCTATATCTATTTTTGCACGACGACTTTCATACTCTAAAATAAAAACACTATTATCTTTTTCTCGTCTTTCATGAATTTTTAAAGTAGGTAGTTTTTCTATAATTTTTTCAAATATATAATCTCTTGTATAAGACATATTGCCTCCAATTTTGTGTATAATATGGCAACTTAATTATACCATATTTATTTGTATTCAATCAACATAAATAGGGAATATATGCAAATATTATTCACTTTTTTACACTTTAGTTATTTAATTGCAGCTTACTCTTTTATTTGTTATAATTTTATATATAAAACTTAGGAGGAATTTTGTGAATAACGAAGCTAAAAAAGCTGAATTATTGGAAAAATACAATAATTGGGCAAAAAAAAATAAACAACGCTTGTTAATTTCTGTTGTTGTCTACTTAATAATAATTTTATTGAATTTCATATTTTTTAAAAATAATAAAATTACTATTCTTTCTTCTTTATTATTTTTTACTTATGCTATTTATGTATTTTCATTAATTTGGTTTATAAATAATAAACTTATTATAAATATTGATTCTATAGATTTTGATATAAAATAAACTGACTTAAATTAATCACTTTCGATTATTTAAGTCAGTCTTCTTATTTATTAAGCTTATTGTACTTCTAGCTCTTCTTCATCTTCTTTTCCAATTTTATCAAGAGCCATAATTTTTTCTAGTGGATTAGCTATGATAAATAGCAGCACACCTAATACTCCCATAATTATTGCAATTATAGTTAATACTTTTTCATAACCCCAAGTTTCAGTCCAACCTACTGTTTTACCTGTAATCCATGAAGATACAACATATGTGAAATACCACATCGCCATAGACATAGCTGCGAATTTTTTAGGTAATAATTTACTGAACAATGCCATACCAATTGGTGATACTAGTAATTCCCCTACTGTTAGTACGAAGTATCCACCTAGTACGTACCAGATGCTCATTTTTATTGATCCATCTAGTTTTCCACCTAATGATTGAAGTCCTAGTACAAAACATACAAATCCTAAACCAGTTAGTAGCATACCCCAACCCATTTTTGTAGCAACTTTCCAGTCATTATTTTTTTCTGCTTTTTTCATCCAAAACCATCCAAATAGTGGAGCAAGTACTATACATAAGAATCCATTAAATGAAACTAACCAAGTAATCGGCATATCAAATCCTAACACATTTAAATTTACAAGCTCATCTGTCATAAGAGTAATTGTTGTTTGTGTTTGGAAATAAGCTGACCAGAAAACTGTAGAGAATACAAAAATTACAACGGCAGCATATAAACGACCTTTATCATATTTAGATCCTTTTAAGTCTTCTTTATTTTCTTCAGCAGATTCATGTTTATTTTTACCAACTGGATATTTTCCTGAATCACCTAGTAATTTATTTTTACCAAATGTAAATAATAGGAATGTAATAAATAAACAGATAGAAACCATTAAGAACGCTGGTGTAAATCCGTAAACCGCGATTTTACCATCTGCTCCTTTTGTAGCTCCCCAATCTTGGTAGATTAGACCACCGATAATTGGACCAAGTAAGCTTCCGATATTTACGAAAGTATAGAATATACTATATGCAGCATCTTTCATAGATACTTGTTTTTGATCATATAGTTCTCCTAAAATAGCTGATAGGTTACCACGGAAGAATGCTCCAGCAATCGAGTTAATAATTACCCCTGTTAAGAAGACGTAGAATCTACCATGAGCAAATGCAGTGAACAGTGTCCCTATCGAGTTAAATAGAATACCGAACTGAATTGCACGTTGCATACCAATGTATTTATCAGTTAAATATGCCCCAAGAAGTGGTAAAAGAGAACCAATTGTTCCTAGATAAGCCATTACATCCCCTGCGAATGTTTTATCTAATCCTAATCCACCTTGTTCTACAGAATAAGTATAAAATAATATTAAAAAACCTGATGTTGCGTATGATGCGTAACTCTGAATGGCTATCATTACATTAATAAGCCAAAGCCCCTTAGGATGCTTAAATTTCTGAGAATTTTTTACCATATTAACAACCTCCTTTTGTACTTTATACTTTAATTTTAACAAACCTAAACCCTTGATACAACTGTTTTTTAAGAAGATAAAAAACATTATACACCCCCTAATTCAAATACAAAATAATATTTAAAAATATAAAGTGAATATCTTATATATTAAGCATAAAAATCAAATTAATCATGTTTAAAAACAGTAAAATATTTAGTTAAGATTTATTATCAACAAATATAAAATTTCATATTAATTATTTTTAGTTCTATAAAAAAAACTTACGAAAAAAATTTTTTTATGCTATAATACCTAGCGTATTTCAAAAAATCGAAAGGAGTCAATATGACATTAAAAAGAAATTTAAAATTATTTTTAGTTCTATTTCTAGGAACTTTGTCGGCTTTTGGGCCATTTGTTACAGACTTATATTTACCAGCATTGCCTACTATGACATCATTCTTCAATGCTAGTACCTCGACAATTCAACTTACTCTAACAGGTAGTATGGTTGGTCTTGCATTAGGGCAATTGCTTATTGGACCTATCAGTGATAAATACGGACGTAAAAATCCATTAATAATAAGCTTAGTTATATATTTAATAAGTACACTGGCTATTATTATCTTTCCGAATGTTTACGCAATGATAACATTGAGATTTATCCAAGGTGTTTCTTCTGCAGGTGCTGTAGTTATTTCTCGTGCTATTTCTACTGATTTATACCAAGGTCGTGAACTAGCGGCATTCTTTGCGTTACTTATGGCAGTTAATGGATTAGCACCTATACTTTCTCCTATATTAGGGAGTCTATTACTTCAACTTACAGACTGGAGAGGAATTTTCGTAACTCTTGCTGTAATAGGTATTATCTTATTAGTTGTAAGTTTCAAATTCCATGAATCACTAGAGTCTAGTAAACGATTGGATCTTCCAATAACTAAAACTTATTACTCAATCATCCTAGTCGCAAAAAATAAACTGTTCTTCGCCCTAGTTATTATCCAAGGATTCTCCTTAGCTGCAATGTTTGCATATATAGCTGCATCTCCATTTATCTTACAAACACACTATAATTTAACTCCATTGATGTACAGTTTGTGTTTTGGTCTTAATGGTTTTGCCATAGTTTTAGGTAGTAAAAGCGCTGGTAACTTTAAAGAAAAAAATAGTATCAAACTTGGATTATCACTTATGCTAGCAGTTAGTATATATCTAGCAATCGTTTTAACACTAACGTTACCTTTCCTATTCATTGAAGCTGGATTTTTCCTTCTTCTACTGGGGCTAGGTTTTATATTACCTGCTGGTTCTGCTATTGCTATGAGTTTAGAACGTGAGCGCGCTGGTAGTGCATCTGCATTCTTTGGATTTGTGCCATTTTTCTTAGGTGGTGTCGTTTCACCGCTAGTAGGAATTGGTAATATCTTCCACTCTAGTGCAATTGCAATCGTGATTTGTTCAGTGATATCTTTCGCAACATTTAAATTGATTGAAAAGAAAATATAAAATTAAAAATCTAAGTTGTAAAATTATGTGCAATTACATAATGTTATAACTTAGATTTTCTTTATATAATTTTTAAAAAAAGACGATCAAGTGATCGCCTTTTTATTTATATTATCTCATTCCCCAAGCTGCTAAGCCTTGCGCTTTGTAAGCACGAGTAGCTGCATTGATTTGGTCTTGAACTGTTGCTGTAGACCCCCATCCTGGCATAGTTTGGAATAATCCACTAGCTCCTGAAGCGTTTCTAGCATTTACTTGTCCGTTTGATTCACGCGCAATAATGTGCTCCCAAGTTGAAGCTGAAACTCCTGTACGACGAGCCATCTCTTGAGCTGCTGCCGCTCCTTCTGCTCCTGCAGTATTACCATTTGATAATCTTACTGAACCACCAGCTGATGAGTATGATTGAGCTGAGTATGATTGGCTTGAAGTTGTTGCTTGACTAGAAGCTTTTTGTTCTGCTGGACGTTGTTTAGTTCCTACTACAACTACTTTAGCTGTTGCTTCTGTAAGTACTTTTTCTGAAACAACTTCTCTAGAGATTTCTTTTCCGTTTTCTCTTACAACATTATAAGTTACTTCTTTTTCTCCGTTTTTACCTTCAACTTTAGTAACTTTTTCATCTACATATTTAGAATCATCTTTTTCTTCTTTTGTTTCAAATTTAATTTCTTCTTTTTTAACTTCTGTAGATTTTCCGTCTCTTACGATTTTAATAGTATCAACCGTTGCCACTTCTTTGTTTAAATCTGGTGTTACTCTATCGTTTTCTCCAAGAGTAATGTTTAATTCTTTTAAGATATCTCCAACTTTTTTGTAAGTAGTTTTTCTTACTGTAGTTGTACCACCATCAACGATTGTTATTTCATGAGCTTTATAGATGTTAATAGTTTCCCCACCGTTTACTTTTGTATCTAGTCCTGGTTCTACTCTATCATCTGCTCCAAAAGGAATATTATTAGCAATAAGAACTTCTCTTACTGTTCCTTTTTTAGCTTTTATCTCAACTTTGCTTCCGTTGTCTAAACTTACGGCGAAAACATTGTGCCCTGTATATTCTTCCGCTACTACGAAAGCTCCTGATAATAATAATCCTGATGTTGCTGCTGCTGCAATAATTCTACCTAATTTCATTCTGTTAATCAATCTCCTATTTATCTTCTAATCCGAACAACGTACATGCATTATTAAATGTTTGTTTTGTTAGTTGTTCATACGACATTTCTTTAAGATCTGCAATTTCTTGTGCTACATAATGCACATATGCAGGTTCATTTCTTTTTCCTCTATATGGTGTTGGTGTTAAATACGGACAATCCGTTTCAATTAACAACTTATCTAATGGACAAGCTTTTGCTACTTCTTTAGGTGTCTTTGCATTTTTAAATGTTACTGGACCACCTAATGAAATGTAGAAGTTTTCTTTTAGCATAATATTCATACTTTCTACTGAACCAGAAAAGCTATGCATTATTCCACCGATTTCACTAGCTTTTTCTTCTTGAAGTATTTGTATTGTATCTGCCATAGCATCACGCGTGTGAATTACTATTGGTTTATTTACTTCTTTAGCTAGTTGAATTTGTCTTCTAAATACTTCTTTTTGAACATCTTTTGGACTTTTATCCCAATGATAATCTAGACCAATCTCTCCGATTGCTACTACCTTATCATTTGTTAAAGCAATATTTTTTATCATTTCATATTTTTCTTCTGTGAAATCTATTGCTTCTACTGGATGCCAACCAACTGTTAAATACAAAAAGTCATACTTAGCTGTGATTTCCAGTGCTTTTTCTATACTTTTATCATCGAAACCAACTATGTTTATTAATTTCACGCCCGCTTCTTTTGCACGAGCAATAGTTTCTTCTAAGTCTTCTAAATAAGCATCATCATTTAGATGCGCATGCGTATCAAATAACATACTACGCCTCCTTACTCTTATTAGTATAACAAAACAAAGTTTCAGTAAAATATCTAAACTATTTCAATTATGTTACAATACTTTTTCAATTAAGATAAATATTGTTACTTCATACGTTTTCAGAAATTTTTAGAGTGATTTGTTGTCTTTTTTTAACAATAATTTATAAATTTTTAATATTTAAATTTTACTAAATATATATTGTTTTATATTAAAAAAACACAAATACCTTAGAGTATATACATACTCTAAGGCACTCTTAATTAATAAATTTATTATATTTAGTTTAATTCTCCACGATACCAAACACGTACTTGATTATTCCCTATTGGATATATATCACTAAAGTATAATGTACCAGAAGCCCAACCTTTTCCATCATAAAATTGACTATAATTTACACTCGTTGGATACGCTGAACCTACGGGATAATCATAAGGAATACTTTTAGAAATCTTCTCTGCAGTATTCTCAGAAGCATTCTGAACTATACTTTCATCTACCCCAACTGCATTATTTTGTTTAGATACTGTAGTTTCTTCATTTATGTCAGTATTTCCACCTGATGAAGAATAGACTGTCCCAACTCCTAAGCTCACTGGAACTAATACTAATAATAAACTCATTGCTCCTATTTTAAAACTTTTTTTCATAAGTATTCACCTCCCTATCTACTTATTTTATTGATATTATACTCCTCTATCATTATAATTGCAAACCCTTTCGTATTAGTTTATATAAAAAAACGACTTTTTATATAAATCTATTCAAAATTCCATGTGAATTTATATTATCTAAAGTCGTTTTCTCTATTTTATTCAGCTTTGAAGTCTACTACTTGAGCGCCGATAAGTTGCTCTAGTACCTCTGGTTTTACTTCTACTTGGTGACCTACTTTACCTGCAGAAACAATAATCGTTTCTACTTCACGACATTTTTCATCTACAAAAGTCGGGAATAATTTTTTCATAGCAAATGGTGAACACCCACCTTTTACATATCCTGTAATTTTTGTCAGATCTTTAAGTGGTAACATTGATAAACTTTTCACACCTGCTGCCTTAGCAAGTTTCTTAAAGTTTATGCTATCTTCACTCATAAGTACTCCTACAACATAGTTACCTTTTCCATCTGTAGTCATAATTGTTTTAAATACTTGATTGTGATCGCGCCCGATAATATCAGCTACTCCTACACCAGTCTTCGCAGCATCACTTTCTGCATCAAATTCAAAATGATTATATTCTACACCATTTTCATCTAAAAATCGCATAGCATTTGTTTTAATTTCTTTTTTCTTAGCCATAATAGCTCCTCTTTTCCATATTATGTAATAATATTATTATTTTACTCCAAAGTTTGCCTACTGTCAAAATCTCTTTTAAATAATTTGAGAAAATACCAACCTCAAGAGCTAGATTTTCTAATCTTTGAGATTGGTATTTAAATTTTATCTTAATACAAAGTGTCCTTCTTCAACTTCTTCGAATTTTTCACGACCAGTTATTACTATTTCTTCTGTACTAACTTCAAATTCTTCGAACATCTTTCTAGCTCTAATCGGATCAATTGTCGGCATAGAACTTAGCAGACGTTTTGTATAAACGTGCTGCGGATTTTTCATAATTTGTGCTGTTGTTCCTAATTCTACTAGATTACCTCTATACATTACAGCTATTCTATCTGCAATATACTCTACTACACCTAAGTTATGTGATATAAATAAATATGTTAGAGAAAATTTTTCTTGTAAATCTTTTAATAAATTAATTACTTGTGCTTGTGTTGAAGCATCTAAAGCAGAAGTAGGTTCGTCACATAAAATGAAATCCGGTTTTGTTACAACTGCACGAGCAATACCTATACGTTGACGTTGCCCTCCACTAAAAGCATTTGATAATTTTAACGCATCTTCATTAGAAATCCCAACAAACTCTAAAATTTCTAACGCTTTATTCTTCGCTGTTTCTTTATCCTCTTTGTGTAAAGCTTCCATAACTATATCTAAAGCACTCATTCGCGGATTTAATGATGAATAAGGGTCTTGGAATATAATTTGCATCTTGCTATATACTTCTGCAAGTTCTTTTTTCGACATTTTTGTTAAAGATTTTTCATTACCTTCTACAAAAACTTCTCCTGATGTGAATGGATCAATATTTAATATCCCCTTACCTAGGGTAGTCTTTCCACTTCCAGATTCACCTACTACAGCTAGCGTCTCAGCTTTATAAATATCTAAACTAATATCATTAACAGCTATAGTTTCTTTGACTTCTTTGTCCATTCCTTTAGACTTATAAACTTTTCGTACATTTTTTAGTTTTAAATACTCTTTACTCATTACTCCACCTCTTTCAGATACTCATGAGTATCGCTAAGTTTTTGCCAAGTATAGTGTTTATCATCTTCTTTATAATCAACAGTCAGAAGTTCATTATTAGTATTTTCTAATCTCGCCGCTGCAAGAAGTTGTTTTGTATATGGGTGTTGTGCATTGCTGAAGATTTCTTCAACATTTCCTTTTTCGACAACTCTACCTCTATACATAATATATACATAGTCACACATTCCAGCTATTACACCGAAGTCATGGCTAACTAGTGCAACACTAAGTTCTGTTTCTTTTTGTAATTTTTTAATAAGAGATAAAATCTGTGCTTGAACCGTAACGTCTAAAGCTGTTGTTGGTTCATCTGCTACCAATAACTTAGGATTAGCAAGTAATGCCATAGCTATTAATATTCTTTGACGCATACCACCTGATAATTCATGAGGATATTGCTCCATTCTAAGAGGGGCATTAACAATTCCTACTTTTTCAAGTTGCTCTATTGCTAATTTTTTTGCTTCTTCTTTAGACTTATTTTGGAATCTTTCTATTACTTCTATTAAGTGAAAACCAATCGTTCTAACTGGATCAAGTGAAGTCATAGGATTTTGGAAAATCATAGAGATTGGTAACTTTTCACCCTTCTTGACTTCCTTTCCATCAAAGATAAACTTATCATTTTTATCAAAAATATTGTTAGGAAGAATAGACATTATTCCACGCATCAGAATACTTTTTCCACTACCTGATTCACCAACAACACCAGTGATATGACCTTTTCTAAAATTAATATCGATACCATGTATTAACTGTTTATCTACTTCTTTATTTGGTTTATAATTAACCGTTAGATTTTTTAATTCTACTATGTTTGTCATACTATTCTCCCTCCTTTTGAATATATTTTGTAAGTAAGTTACCAATATTATTGAATGAATAAATTGTTAACATTACAAATAATCCAGGGATAATAGCCATATGAGGTGCACGTTGTAGACTTTGTTGTGCATTTTGTAGCAATGTTCCCCAAGAAGTCATAGGCTGTTGAATACCAAGACCTAAGAAACTAAGCGCCGCTTCTGTCATTATTGCGTTAGCTATTGAAGCACTTGCCGCTACTACTAAAGTTGGTATTATAGCTGGAATAATATGTTTCTTTAAGATAGAGATAGTTTTTACACCGCTAAATCTACTATATACTACATAGTCATATTCTTTTGCTGATAAAGTTTCTGCTCGAACTAATCTTGCAAGACGCATCCAAGAAAAACATCCTATTACTATAATTATTGAACCAATTCCTGGTTTTAAAAACACACTTAGAACGATTACTAATACTAACCATGGAATAGATGATAATACATCAACTAAACGCATAAGTAAAGTATCAACAACTCCACCAACATAACCAGCGATAAGTCCTACTATCGTCCCGATTGTTACGGCAGTCACCATCGCCAGTAACCCTACTATAAGAGAAATACGTCCTCCATAGATTACACGAATGAAGTAATCGCGACCTACCTCATCAGTTCCGAATAAATGTTGTAAACTCGGTGATTGAGATAGATTTGCTACATCAGTAGCCGCTGGATCTATAGGAAGTAAAGGTGCTATTAATGATACAAACACTAATATCGCAATAAAAATAAGTGAAAAAATATAGATTTTTGAACTTTTAGCTATTTTAATAAATCTTTTCATCTTACTTACCTCCTCTTCTAATTCTAGGATCTACTATTGAGTAAAGTATATCTGAAATTAAATTACCTACTATTACTAATGTAGCTGACAGTAACATTACCGCCATTATTATAGGGTAATCTAACGCTCTAGTTGCTTGTGTGATATATGGTCCGATTCCTGGCCAACTAAATACTGTTTCTGTAATAATCGCTCCAGTTACTAACATTGGCAGTGACATACCCACTTGAGTAATTACGGGTATTAGCACGTTTTTTATAATGTGCCTTGTGAAAATTTGAGTTTTTGTCGCTTGAAAAGCTTGTTGAACAACTACATACTCTTCATTTGTTTGACTTAAAGCTGAAGACCTTACATAACGTGTAAGTTCTGCGAAGAATACAATTGTTAATGTTAGATAAGGCATAATAAAGTGTGATAAGAAATCACCAAAATCATCCTCTTTACCAATTGTGTGCATACCTATTATTGGGAATAAGTTTAATTGATATCCTAAAACATAGATGAATATCATCGCTATCCAAAATGATGGAGTAGCTATTCCAAGTGAAGCTACAGCATCGATAAGTTTGTCTTGCCATTTACCTTTATTTGCAGCCGCTAATAATCCTAGTACTATTGCAATTACTAATGCGGTTACATATGCAGGTAACACTAATGATATTGTATTGGGTATTTTCGCTAGAATTTCCTCTCCTACACTATTGTGAGTTACTAATGAGTGCCCGAAATTCCCACTCAATATTTGTCCTAACCAATCCACATACTGAATTAAGAATGGTTTATTAAGTCCACTTTGCTCACGAAGAATATTAATTTCTTCTTGTGACATATTTGACGTTATCTGTGCATCGATAGCATCATATGGTGCTAAATGTATTAAAGTAAATACTATAAACGATATTACTAAAAGTAATGGTACTGCTTGTAATATACGTTTCAAAATATATCGAATCATACAATCTCCTTTAAATTTTAACTACTATATTTTTATAAAATTCATTTATAATTTATCACAAATCTTTTCGATATAAATTATAAATGAACATTCCCCTTAAAACTAATAAAGCGAGGGAGATACTATAAAATCTTATTATAAATAGGATTTTATCGTACTCCCCCTCACACTATATTTTATTTTCCACTACTATTACTATTTAATAGTAATTTTTGATAAATCATCAAATGTGTAGATTGGTACTAACTTAGCATCGTTAACATTTCCAACACGTTTGTTAACCGCTAAGATTTTTTGGTTATCTACGATTGGGTATAGGTATGCTTGGTTAGCAATTTCTTGTTGAAGGTTTTTGTACACTTCTTTACGTTTAGTTTCATCTAATTCAGCTGCACCTTGTTTGAATAATCCATCAACTTTTTCACTTCTGTATTGGAAGTAATTTGAAGTACCATTTGATCCAAATAGCTTAGAGTATAAATCAGGATCGTTACCCATGATATATCCACCTAAGAATAGGTTATATGCTTTAGATCCAGCTTTTCTTAACTCTGTAAAGATAGCTGTTTCATCTCCACCACGAAGCTCAACATTAATTCCTACTGCTTGTAATTGTTGTTGAATGAATGTTGCTTGGATAGTATTTGCAGCATCGTTACTTGCATATCCTAAATTAAGTTTCAAGTTAGAAACTCCAGCTTCTTTTAATAGTGATTTTGCTTTTTCAACATTTTGAGTATATTTCTCTACATCATCAGTATGGAATGGATTTTTCGGTGGTAAGAATGAATAAGGGTTTTGGTAGTATTTGCTATCTAAGTAAGCCGCTTTATTCATGTCTTCTTTGTTTAATGCGTATAAAATAGCTTGTCTAACTTTAACATCTTTTAATTCATCTGTGTTTGTGTTTAGTCCTAAGTATCCGATACGGTTTTCACTGTAAGGATAAGTATCGATGTTTTTAGAATCTAAGTCTTTAATAGCTGCAGGTAATACATATGCTGCATCTACCTCACCTTTTTGTAATGCTACTTTTGTAGTATCAGCACTCTTAATAATACGTAGTACTACATTTTTAACTTTTGGCTTACCATTGTAATAATTTTCATTCGCTTCAAATTTAATGTATTCTCCACGTTTGTTTTCTACTAGTTTGTATGGTCCAGTTCCTACTGGTGTTTCTTTTAATTCTTTAACCGAGAAGTCAGATACATTTCCATAAACGTGTTTTGGAATAATGTAAGTTTCATTCGCAATGTTATTTGCCGCAGCCGCACTTGGTTCTGGGAACTTAAATACTACTGTGTTGTCATCTATTTTCTCAATAGTTATAGGTTTGTCACCAATCCATAAGTTTTTAAAGTTTCCATTTTCTTTTTTAGCTTTTGTTTGATAAGTGAAGACTACATCATCAGCTGTGAATTTTTGTCCATCAGACCATTTTACGTCTTTTCTTAAGTTAACTTTTAAGCTAAGACCATCTTTTGCAAGTTCAGTAGATTCTGCTAAGGCATATTCTTTTGAACCATCCCCATTAACTTTGATTAATGGTGAGTAAATAATATTAGTCATTGTTAATCCCCAACGATCACTTACCTTGATTGGGTTAGTTGATGATGGATCATCATTAATAGCATACGTGAAAGTATCTTTATCTTGAGAAGTGGTAATTGTGTTTTGCGTTTTTGAACTACATGCTGTTACAACACTCATTACTAACGCTAGTGCTCCTATAAACAATTTGTTCTTTTTCATTCTTTTTTCCTCCTTGATTTTAAGTCCTATTTTTCAAACTATGAAATATTTTGGTTACCCCTATTTAATAATGGTTAGATACATTTGCCTATTTGGCAGCGAGAGACTTACTTTGCTACTCATGTATTGATTAAATAGATTATATTTTATAATATGAAATATAAAACCAGATATTACTTATACATTGAACGAATGAAATCAATGCTAGTTTAGTTTACTGTATTATCAATAAAAAAGTCAATTTATGTGCTTACTTTTATCATTTACTTTAATTATATAATTCTATTTATTTAGCATACTTGAAATAATACTAAAGTATTATTAATTTTCCTATCCCCAAACTTCTTCTACTATTTCTTTGATTAGACCAATTTTTTTCCATTGATCTTCTTCAGTAATCACATTTCCTTCTTCTGTAGAAGCAAAACCACATTGTGTACTTAAGTAAATATTTTCTAATGGTACATATTCGCTAGCTTCTTTAATTCTTGCGATTACTTCTTCTTTATCTTCTAAATCTGCAAATTTAGATGTAATTAATCCTAAAACAACTTTTTTATCTTTTCCAACTTTTGCTAGTGGCTTGAAATCTCCTGCACGATCTGTATCGTATTCTAAGTAGTACGCATCTACGTTTTCTCCAGCAAGTAACTCGTCTTCAACGTTTTGGTATCCTCCTTGAGAAATCCATTTAGAAGCGAAGTTACCACGACAAACGTGCGTATTAATCGCTAAATCCTCAGGCTTGCCTTCAATTACTTCATTGTTAAGAGCTAGGCAACGTGCTGCATATTCTCTACGAACTTCTTCTAGAGGACGCTCGTCACGGAAACGGTTCGCAAATCCATCATCAGCTAATGCTCCCCAAGTACAATCGTCAAATTGTAATACACGTAATCCTTCACTGTAAAGATCTGCGATAACTTGTTTATAAGCTGCTACAATAGCATCTTTTAATTCTTCGAATGTTGGATAGAATTTTTCGTATCCTTTGATGTGATCTTCTGTACGAATTAACTCAAAGTATAATTGTGATGGTGATGGAATTGTTAATTTTACAGTTACACCTTCTTTATCAGCTACTAAATCTCTTAAGAATTTGTAGTGAGCTACGAATGGATGATTTTCTCCACTGATTTTCCCTGATACTTTTGCTGTATCTGGTTTAGTTTCAATTCCTTTAAATGGATATCCTTTTTCCCCTTGAACATGTTCTACACCGTTAAGTCCCCAGAAGAAATCAAGGTGCCAGTATGCACGACGAAACTCCCCGTCAGTTACTCCTTTTAATCCATTTGCAATTTGTTTTTCAACTAATTCTGTAATTGTTTTATCTTCTACTTTAGTTAATTCTTCTTGTGATAATTCTCCTTTTGAGAATTTCTCACGAGCTTCAACTAACTCCTTTGGTCTTAGAAATGATCCTACATGATCCACTCTATACGCTACATTTTTTACTACTTTATTTTGACATCCTTGACACATAATATTTTTCTCCTTTTATTTAACTAATTTATTTTCTCTATTTTCTTAGATTTATTTATCAAGCAACCAAGAAAAGGCTGAATCCTGAAAAATATGACGTTTAGGAACAGTTTGTAAATTCTGATCGCATTCATCTATTGTACCTAATTTCAAAGCACAGACTTCTGGTATATTTTCTTGAACAGTGAAAATTTGACTATGACAGTTCTGGCAGTAATAACGCTGTTTTCCTGGAGAAGAACTATAGGAAACAAGATTTTCTTTTCCATGCAATACTAGCTTCTTACTGCTAACTTTAGCATTAACTGTATAGGCAGACGCAGTTGCTTTCCGACAAAATGAGCAATGACAAAAAACTAATTCCGATAATTCCTCATCTAGAGTGTAGGTCACTGCTTTACATAAACAAGATCCTTTAAGCATTATGTATATTCCTTTTTACTACTTTATTTTGACATCCTTGACACATAATATTAATTCTCCTTTTGTTTAACTGATTTATTTTCTCTTTTTGTTTTATTCTTCTGACTTTATTATTTTGACTTTATTATAAACTTCTAATAACTTTTCTCTTCAAACTTTTCTTCTTTTCTAATACATATTTTTTCTCATAAACTAAAACTTTTTTATAAAGACCGTACTATTCGTCTTCTGGTAGTATCGCTACTACTCTTACTGGTGATCCAGTTGCTTCTGTCCAGTTGGGATAAGCAATTGAAATTAACGCTCCAGTTGCAGGTACTTGATCAAGATTTGCTAAAACTTCGATTTGATAAATATCTTGTTCTAGTAAGTAATACTCTTGAATTAGTCCTTCTACAGCTGCTGTAACTCCTGAGTCAGTATCTAGAGTTTCATGTCCGACAGCTTTAACTTTTCTTTCTTTAATTAAGAATTCTAATGCATCTCTTCCCCAACCTGGAGTGTGTTGAACATCATTTTCGTCTAGATTTCTAATTTCATCATAGCTAGGCCAACGTTTAGACCAATCACTTCTGAATGCTACGAATGATTCTGGTAATATTTCACCATGCTCAGCTTCAAAATCAAGGATATCTTGTTTAGAAATTACATAGTCATTGTTTTCTGCTACTTCTTTACTTTTATCAATTACGTATAAAGGTAATAGTAAATCTTTAAGTTCAATTTCATCTAACCAACGTCCACCTTCTACAAAGTGAATCGGTGCATCAATGTGTGTTCCATATTGACCTACAACTGAGAACTTTTGAACATAGAATCCGTCTTTTAAAGTAAAGACATTTTCTTTTTCTAAAGCAGGTAGTGCTGGGAATTTAGGTGAATTTTCATCAATTTTGTGACTTAAGTTTACCCATTTTTTGTTTTTTAAAGTTTTATAGATATTTAGTAATTCTGACATGTTTTTGTCCCTCCAAAGTGTTTGTAATATTAGATTAAGTTAAGTATCCTTGTGATTATTTTGAGAAATAAAAAAGTCCTCACAGAAGCTTATGCTTCTGCAAGGACGTCTAATAATTTACGTGTTACCACCTTACTTTATGATATTCTCACAAATATCAACTCAAAAAGTACGCACCAAAATAGAATGGTGTTATACCCTGAAGCTATAACGGGCTCACCCGTAAAGGTCTAATTATTCGACCATTAACACTCAAAGACCATTTTCAAAGTTTCCAATACGATCTCTTTTCACCAACCGAGACTCTCTTTACCATCTTTCACTTTTACTTATCTTATCAATGTGTGAATCATTAACTTGTTATTAAGTATATCAGTAAATTTTTTATGTGTCAACCGTTTTTTTGAAAAATTGTGTATTTTCTCTTGAAAACTTTACAAAACTCCATAGAATTGTCGGAAAATAAAGAGTGATTTCTAATTATTTTTAATTTTATATTCTTATTTTTGTTCGAACCAGTTTCCAAAGAACAGCTGGCACTAATAATATTGTTAGTGCTAGAGCAACGATTTGATTAATGCCGAATATGTCTACTAATATTAATAATGTGGATGCGAATACTCCCATTAATAATATTAAATATCCCACTAATGAAACTCTTTCTATTATGAAAAATTCACCTTCTTTTTCTACATTATGTATTTTATAAATCTTACTTGCTAACAGCATAATTATTGTTAAAATAACTAAGTAAATAATAATATTCTTCCAAGGAGTGTAGCCAAAATAATAAAATATTGGCATCCTTGGTATATTATTAAGAAACGGTCCATCTGGAAGATAACTTACAAAGAACAATCTTCCTATAGCAACCCATACTCCCAATGGATAATATATCAGTGTAAGAGCAGGAATATACATTACACCTATACTCAATATATTTCCACAAAAACTCGATAAGATAGCTCCTAGTAATACCAAACCTATTCCCAGTATATATATTTTATTATTTATTTCAAGTACCGCTGGCACGTTATAAATTTTTCCTAACAAACTATTACTTATAACCGCTATATTGGCTAGTCCTGTTAGAATATAAGTAACTATTAAAATTAAAAATGATAAAATTACTTTGGCAAAATATACTTTCTCTTTTTCATAAGGTAAGCTTGCTACAAATTTACCAAAATTAGTATGATATTCTTCTCCAAAGATTAACAATGGGATTAAAGTTATCAAAATATAATAACCAATATTAGTTCCTTCGCTAAACATAGTTTCTTTCAACTTAACTTTACTAGCTTCGAGATTTTCTTTTAAGAAAGTTAATGTTTTTACATTACTAATATCTAATGCTGGAGGGTATACTTTATCTAATTCCTCTTGTTTATCAAAGTACTCCTTGCTTCCCGGCTGCATTCGTGACCATTCTTTATATTTAGGAACGTTATTCAGTTCTTCTTCAGTTAAATATTGTTTGTATTTTTCACTTCCTCCACCTGTAAGAACATTTAGGTCCTCATTGTTAGTATAAAATGTCCATATTGGAGAACTTGGAAAATTATGTAAATATGCTCCAACCGCATAAGCATGTTTCATCTCAGCTAATTTTTCTTTTGACAATTTTTCTTTATAATTTTTCTGATATTCGTCTTTTAACTTATATAGTTCGTGTGTTTTTTGATTTAATTCATCATTAGATGCGCCTTTTCTAATTTCCAATTCCTTAGCTATGCCTGTTGTTAATTGAAAATCATAAGCTGCAACTCCATTTTTTAATTCATTTAATCGCTTATTAGTAGTTGTAGCAGCAAATGTCGAAAAAGCAATTAATAGTATAATCAACATTATTGAATATTGTTTTAAGTATATACGAATGATTTTTAAAATATCTTTACACATTTTCATCTTCCCCTTTACTATTTAATAAAAAGATATCCTCTAATACAATAGGTAGTTTATCATATTGAAGAAGATTTTCATCTTGAATAATGTCATGAGTAGCATCATAACTTCCCCTCATAATAACCACATAAACTCTTCCAATATTACTAATAATTCTTAAATTAGGATTACAACGTAATTCCTCTGGTATCTTTTCTTGATACACTAATTGATATTTACTATACTCATCCTTATTAATTTCTTCACCTATTCCAATTCCATCATCTAAATAGACAACCTTATCACTTATATTTTCTAAAGCATTTAATTGGTGACTACTAATTAATAATCCAATCCCATCACTTTGAGCATCCAAAATATAGTCAACTATCATTTTAGTATTTATCACATCTATTCCGTCTAACGGTTCATCTAAAAAGATAAACTTTGTTCGACATGAAATCCCCAAAATCAAACTAAAAATGGCTAATTGTCCTTTTGATAATTCAGATAATCTGCTAGTCTGTGATAATTTAATTTTTTCTAATTCTATTTTAAAATATTGTTCATCAAAATTTTCATAGGCTAATTTGTAAAATTCACAAACCTTTTTAATTTTAGAATTTTTGAAATAATCAAATCTATCCGGTATATAAATCAGTTGTTTTCTTATATTTTTATTATCTATACCTTCAATTCCTATTTCACCAGAATCTTGACTATATATTCCTGATAAAATCTTTAATAAAGTTGTTTTCCCACTTCCATTTCTACCAACAAGTGCTACAATTTCTCCAGCATTTACAGTAAAACTAACATTATTTAATACTTTCTTTATTGAAAATTTTTTATTAATATTCTTTATCGCAAGTTTCATAATTTTTCTCCTTTAGCTTTTCAGAAATCACTTCACACAATTTCTCCATCGATAATCCTAAAAATTTCCATTCCATGATTAATTCTTTTAACTTTCCATCAATCTTCTTTTCATTATCCATAATTAATCATCCTTTCGAAATTCTAACTTAATTTTTTCTAATAAATCTGCTTCCGAGATTCCCCTTATCTTTACTTCCCTAACCAATTCTTCAATTATAGAATCTATTAATTCATAATTTGGGATAATACTATCAAAGTTATTAGTGATAAAAGTACCTTTCCCTACAATTGTTATAATTATTTTTTCACTTTCCAGCTGTTGAAAAGCTTTTTGTATCGTACTAACATTGACACCCAACATTTTAGAAAATTCTCTTACTGATGGTAATTTATCTCCCTCTTGCAATAAGTTTTTACTTATCATAGACTTAATTTGATCTACTATTTGTTTATAAATCGCTTTATCTGATAATGAATCAATTTGAAACATAGTAACCTCCTTTCTAAGTGTACCACTCTCCACCATACATCTTCTGCTTAAAGTGTACCACACTTCACCATACATTGCAAATAAAAAAAGACATAATAATAAATTTTTTTAATTAATTATTATGTCTAAATTTTTTATTTATGTTTTTTCTGTAATAATGGGTTTAGTACTACCCTGAAAATTGAATCTGCGATTATTATTCCTACTGCAAGTCCTACTGCTCCATAAAAGCTGTTTAAAAAGATTTTAGCAGAGTTTCCGTATTCGTCTAATAATAATGTTCTAAATGCATCATAAATAGTAACCCCAGGTACTACTGGAACCAGCCCAGGTACGAAGTATACTGTTAAAGGATTTTTAAATTTAATCGCACAGATTTGGCTTATATTTGCTAGAAGTAGTGAACACACTAAGCTTGACATGAATACACTTTGACCATGACTCCACATTTCCCAATATCCACACCAACCTATTGCACCAATTACACCACCTGTTACTAAAGTTTTTTTCGGTACATCACAAACAATTGCGAATGAAACGGAAGATATAAAACTAAAAACAAAGTGATATAGTAATAATAAGGCATGACTTAAAACTGCAATCATTATACCACACCTCCTAATAATCTGACTAGATAATAGACAGTTACAATACCTGCACCTAATGCAAAAGCTACACAGAATGTTTCTATAAAACGAATTGTTCCAGAAATAAATTGTTTAGCTATAATATCCCTCATGGAGTTCGTTATTGTAATACCGGGTACAAGTGGCACTACAGCCCCTATCATAGCTAATCTTAAAGACTGGCCATTCAACAATGCAAATCCTAAATAACCTGCTATGCCTCCTGCAAAGGTGCTTATATATTCTGAAATGAATGGAGCTTTTAAATATCCTATAACTTTTACATAGACATAAAATGCTACTGCTCCAGCTATACTCCCAGGAATTACATCCCAAAAACTTCCTTCAAAAATTAATACAATACTTCCGCTAAGAATTCCTGAACAAAGAACTTTAAACCAATTTTTTATCGGACTCTTTTCTGCTTGAACTCTTTTAAGTGCATCATACATATCCAACAGACTAATCTGACCTGATGTATAGGCCCTTGATAAAGTATTTACTGCTGTTGTTTTAGTTAAGTTATATGTTCTATCTGCAACACGTCTAAAATCTGTCCCTATTCCTTCTATTCTAATAAAAATACCCGTTAAAGTTACATGCGTATAATATTCATCCGTCCTAACTTCTCCTACACCTTTTCTAATAATTCTCTCCAGTGTATCCTCTGTTCTATAAACTTCAGCGCCGTTTTCCATTAGGATTTTTCCCGCAAGTAAGGCTGTTTTCATTAATAATTTCTCATACATCACTTTTTCCCAATTAAGATCAGTAAGATAGTCAAAATAAAAAAACTATATATTATTACACAGTTTTAATAAACATCGTTTTTAGGATTATCTGTACTACTTTCTAATCTCCCAACCTTTCTTAAATCGTTACCATGGTTATTATATCATAAAAATTTGAATAAAAACACACTTTTATTATTTTATTTTTCTATTTTTTCATCTTCAATAATTTTTATATTTTATAATGTTTTTAATTCGTTATTATTCTTTTCCCTTTTAATAAAATCTTTATTTTCTTTAAAAAAATTATTTTTTTACGATATTCCCTCATATCGCTTGAATAAAATATTTATAAGTACTACAATAAAATTAGAGAATATTTCAAGTAAGGGGGAAATATTATGAAAGTTATATTTTTAAAAACTTTACGAGAATAAACATTTTTACACGTCATTTATAAAATCAGTTATTCACAAATTAGGAGGAGAATTATTATGGGATGTACAACTATTCTTGTAGGAAAAAATGCTAGTTACGACGGTTCAACTATGGTGGCTCGTACTGAGGACTCACCATCAGGAGTGTTTAGATCAAAAAAATTCATAAACGTAAGTCCAGAGGAGCAACCTCGTAAATATAAATCTGTTATTTCAAAAGTAGAAATTGAATTACCTAATAATCCAGTACGTTATACTGCAGTACCTAATGCTATTTTAGATAATGGTATTTGGGGACAATGTGGTGCTAATGAATATAATGTTTCAATGAGTGCTACTGAAACTATTACTTCTAATGAACGTGTCCTTGGAACTGATCCATTAGTAGAATATAAAGCAGCTATTGGTAAACCAGGAGACGATGATTATGTACCTGAACAAGTAGGAGGTATCGGTGAAGAAGACATTTATACAATAGTTATGCCATATATTGCAAGTGCAAGAGAAGGTGTTACATTTTTAGGGGAACTGTTAGAAAAGTATGGTACTTACGAAATGAACGGCATTGCATTCCAAGATGAAAACGAAATTTGGTGGTTTGAAACTATCGGTGGACATCATTGGATGGCACGTCGCGTTCCCGATGATAGTTATGTTATTATGCCAAACCAACTTGGTATTGATCAATTTGATTTTGAAGATGCTTTTGGAGCGAAAAAAGAATATATGTGTTCTGAAGATTTAAAAGAATTCATAAATAAATATCATCTAGACTTATCAATCGATGGAAACTTTAATCCACGTCACGCTTTTGGTAGCCGTAGTGATGCCGACCATACATATAATACACCACGCGCATGGATACTTCAACGTTATTTCAATCCTACATCAAATACATACGATGGAATAAATGCTGATTATCGTCCAGACTCTGATAATTTACCTTGGGCAAGAGTACCAGAGAAAAAAATAACTGTTGAAGATATTAAATATGGATTATCTCACCACTACCAAGGAACTGAATATGATTCATATTCTAAAAACATTAATTCTGTTAAAAAAGGAACTTTACGTCCAATCGGTATAAATCGTACCAACTTCTTAGGATTAGTTCAAATAAGACCATATATGCCTGATGAACTTAAATCTATTCAATGGCTAGCTGTTGGTTCTTGTGTGTTTAATGCAATTGTTCCATTCTACACTAACATTAATCGCACACCTGAATACCTAGCTAACACAACTAACCAAGTAACAACTGAAAACTTTTACTGGACTAATCGCTTAATTGCAGCTCTTTGCGATGCTCATTTTGCAGATACTGCTTCACATATTGAACGTTATCAATTAAAAGTTCAATCACAATCAAGAGAACTTCTTAATAAATATGATGAAGAATTTATAGAAACTAAAGTTTCTAAAGAAGCTGCTAAAGATTATCTAGAAAAAGCTAACGATAAAATTGCTAAAGAACTTAAAGTTCAAACAGATGATTTACTTGATAAAGCATTATTTACAGCAAGCTGTAATATGAGAAATAAATTCGCAAGATCTGATGCATAAATTTTAAAAGGAGAACCATTTGGTCCAATACCATATGGTTCTTTAATTTTACTTTGTTTATCTGTATAGTAAGTCTTCTTTGCGTACGTTGTACGTAACGTATGCTAATTCATAATTTCAAATTCTACATTGCCACTTCGCAATGGTTGCTTACCAATCACTGTGTGCTTGGAGCAACTGTGCGTATTTTGCACGTAAGGATTTCATCGTGCCTTTGGCACTAGAAATCCAAACGTGCAAAATAAAAAAGACTACCTTGCCTGGTAATCTTTTAAAGTATAATTAGATTTAATTTTTAAAGGGACAAAAGGGTATCCTAGCGAAAAGCTAGGATACATTAGAGCTAGACGACGTAGCCTTTTCCTACGCATTTCAAGCACTCTTTTGCCAAAAAAATTAGTTTAAATTCTTGTTGTATGTGTTGTTTAGTTGTGTGTGTATGTAGTATGTTATTGTTGTATGAAAAATTTTTATTAAACTAATTCTATAATAGCTGTTTCTGCACCATCACCTTTACGTGGTCCAACACGTAGAATACGAGTGTACCCACCGTTACGGTCTGCATATTTAGGTGCTACTTCTTCAAATAATTTTTTAAGAGCTAATTGACTCTTACCTTCTTCAGTTGCTACTGCAACAGGTTGGATAAATTTAGCTGCATTACGTCTTGCTGCTAGATCACCTTTTTTACCTAATGTAATCATTTTTTCTGCTAATGAACGAACTTCTTTCGCTCTTGTAACAGTTGTTTCAATTCTACCGTGTACTAGTAGAGCAGTTACTAAGTTTCTTAACATCGCTTTACGGTGAGCTGATGTACGTCCTAATTTTCTGTAACCCATTAGTGTGCCTCCTTGTTAGTATTATTCTTCTTTGAATCCTAGTTCTAACTCTTGAAGTTTAATTTTGACTTCTTCTAGAGATTTACGACCTAAGTTTCTTACTTTAATCATTTCTTGTTCTGTTTTGTTAGCTAATTCTTGTACTGTGTTAATTCCTGCACGTTTTAAGCAGTTGTAACTACGTACTGATAAATCTAACTCTTCAATTGTCATTTCTAACATTTGAACTTTGTTATCTTCTTCTTTAGCTACCAATATTTCAGCAGCTTTTGCTTCTTCAGACATTTCCATAAATAATTCTAAGTGTGAAATTAGAATTTTTGATGCTAATGCTAAAGCGTCGTTAGCTGTAATTGAACCATTAGTAGTAACATCTAAGATAAGCTTATCAAAGTCAGTACTTTGACCTACCCTTGTTTTTTCTACTGTATAGTTAACTTTTGTTACTGGTGTATAAATTGAATCGATTGGAATAACTCCGATTGGTAAGTCACGTTTTTTGTTTCCATCAGCTGGTACAAATCCACGTCCTTTTCCAACATAAATAATCATTTCAAATTGTCCACCTTCAGATACTGTTGCAATGTGTTGATCAGTATTTACTACTTCGATATCAGAATCGATAGCGATGTCTGCTGCTGTAACAACTGCTGGACCTTTAACACTGATTGAAACTTGTTTTTCTTCTTCAGAATGAACTACAAACGCAATGTTTTTAACGTTCATAATGATTTCAGTAACATCTTCTACAACACCTTTAATTGCTTGAAATTCGTGTTGAACTCCTTCAATATCGATGCTTCTTGCTGCTGCTCCTGGTAATGATGAGATTAACATTCTTCTCAATGAATTACCTAATGTAGTTCCATATCCACGTTCAAGTGGTTCAACTACAAAGCGACCAAATCTTTTATCTGATGATTCTTCAATGATTTGAATTTTTGGTTTTTCTATTGCTAACATTATGTTAAACCTCCTAAATTTTGTCTATGTTAATATTATACACGACGACGTTTAGGTGGGCGACATCCATTGTGAGGAACTGGAGTTACGTCTTTGATTGATGTAACTTCTAATCCAGCAGATTGTAATGCACGAATAGCTGCTTCACGTCCTGCACCTGGACCTTTAACTGTTACATCTACATATTTCATTCCATGTTCCATAGCTTGTTTAGCTGCTGCTTCACTTGCCATTTGTGCTGCGAATGGAGTAGATTTTCTAGAACCTTTGAATCCTAGTGCTCCTGCACTTGACCATGATACTGCATTACCATGTTCATCTGTAATTGTTACGATTGAGTTGTTGAATGTAGAACGAATGTGTGCAACACCATTTTGTATATTTTTTTTCACACGACGTTTACGTGATTGTTGTTTACGAGCCATAGTTGTGTTTCTCCTCCTATCCTAATTATTTTTTCTTGTTCGCAACTGTTTTCTTAGGACCTTTACGAGTACGAGAGTTGTTCTTAGTGTTTTGCCCTCTTACTGGAAGTCCACGACGGTGACGAATTCCTCTGTAACATCCGATTTCCATTAGACGTTTGATGTTTAATGAAACTTCACGACGTAAGTCACCTTCTGTTTTGTAGTTATCTACGATTTCACGAATTTTATCTAGTTGATCTTCTGTTAAGTCTTTAACTCTCACATCTTCAGAAACTCCAGCTTCTTTTAAGATTTTTTGAGAAGTTTTTAAACCTATACCATATACATAAGTTAGTGATATAACAACGCGTTTCTCACGTGGAATATCTACTCCTGCTATACGTGCCATTAAGTTTGCACCTCCTAATTAATTATCCTTGTTTTTGTTTATGCTTTGCGTTTTCGCAAATCACTAATACTTTACCACCACGACGAATTACTTTACATTTGTCACAGATTTTTTTTACTGATGGTCTTACTTTCATCGTTATTTCCTCCTTGAGTTTATAACTTACTTGAATCTATAAGTTATTCTACCTTTTGTCAGGTCATACGGACTCATTTCTACTGTAACTTTATCACCTGGTAAAATTCTTATATAATTCATTCTGATTTTTCCAGAAACATGAGCTAAAATAATATGACCATTTTCTAATTCTACTTTAAACATTGCATTCGGCAAGTTTTCTACTACTAAACCTTCTACTTCAATGACATCTTTTGCCATACTTTTCCTCCCTGACTATTTCAGTTTGTCTAATATATTTTGTACGTCTTGGAAAACTACTTTGATGTCTTGGTCACCATTAATATTTTCAACTACACCTTCTTTTTGACTATAAAAATCTAATAACGGTTTTGTTTGTTTAATATTAACTTCTAAGCGATTCCCAACTGTTTCTTCATTGTCATCACTTCTTTGGTATAGTTCACCACCATCATTATCACAAACACCTTCAACTTTTGTAGGGTTGAAAATCAAGTGATAAGTATTTCCACATTGTTTACAGATTCTTCTACCTGTTAAACGAGGTAACAGAATAGCTGGATCTACATCGATATTTAATACTTTATCGATTTTTCTATTAGTTTTTGCTAAAATTTGATCAAGGGCTTCAGCTTGTTCTACTGTTCTTGGAAAACCGTCAAGTAAAAAGCCTTCTTTTGCATCTTCTTGATTCAATCTTTCTTCAACTAATCCTATAGTTACACTGTCAGGAACAAGTTGTCCTTTATCAATATAACTTTTTGCTTCTTTTCCAAGCGGAGTCTCATTTTTAATAGCAGCCCTAAACATATCTCCAGTTGAAATATGCGGAATTGGATAATTCGCTTTAATTTGCTCTGCTTGAGTACCTTTACCCGCTCCTGGTAATCCCATTAATATAATATTCATCATAACTATTTACCACCTTTTCGTCCTGTAATAAAACTTCTATAGTTCTTCTCTGTTAATTGAGTATTAAGTTGTTTAACTGTCTCTAGCGCTACACTGACAACAATTATTAAACTTGTACCACCAATTTGAACAGATGCTGGTAATTTAGCAATGCTGGTGAATATTGTCGGAAGAACCGAAACAGCTGCTAGGAATATTGAACCTACAAACGTTAGTCTGTATAAAATACCTGTAATGTATTGTTCAGTTTTTTTACCTGGTCTAACCCCTGGAACAAAACTTCCTTGTTTTCTTAAATTATCAGCCATTTTTTCTGGGTTAACTTGAACCATTACATAGAAGTAACAGAACGCAATAATTAATACTACGTATAATGTTAATCCTAGAACATGACTGAAATCGAAATATGATACAATTTTTTGTAACTTTTCGTTATTAGGTGCGAATATCGCAATAGTTCTAGGTAATTGTAAGAATGCGATAGCGAAGATTACTGGGATAACCCCTGCACTATTCACTTTAAGAGGCAAGTATGTTGATCTTGCTCCTAACATTCTACGACCTGCTCTCTGTTGAGAGTATTGAATAGGAATTTTACGATTTGCTTCTTGTATATAAACTACAGCTGCAACAATCCCTATTACAATAATTGCTACAATAACAATTTTTAAAATTGCTAATGTAAGGTTTTCAGCATCTTTAATTTGAGATTCATAAATTTGAATGAATTCCATTGGTAAACGAGCAATAATACCCGCTAAGATAATGATTGAAACACCATTACCTACACCATATTGAGATATCTGATCCCCAAGCCATAGTAATAATGCTGTACCAGCAGTTAAAACTACAGCTACTGTAATGAATCCTAGAATTGATGTATCTTTGATTAATCCTTGATATGCATTATTAAATCCATAAGACATAATAAGCGATTGGATAAATGCTAAGAAAATTGCTAAGAATCTAGTTAATTTTTGTGTTTTCTTTTGTCCTACTTCACCTTGTTTAGACCACTCAGTTAATGTAGGAATAACATCCATTTGCATAAGTTGAATTACGATAGATGCTGTAATGTAGGGCATAATACCCATAGCAAAAACAGAAAACTGTTGTAATGCTCCTCCTGCAAATGTGTTAAATATTCCGAATAATCCAGATGCATCTTGATTTTTAAGAACATCTGCATCTACCCCAGGTACCGGTAAATATGAACCGATACGAAATAGGAATATTCCAAATAGGGTAAATAAAATTTTGTTACGAGTTTCTTTAACTTTAAATAAATTTAGTGATGCACTAAACATATATTATAGCACCTCGCAAACTCCTCCAGCTGCTTCAATAGCTTCTTTTGCTGAAGATGAGAATTTGTGAGCTTGTACAGTTAATTTTTTCTCTAATTTACCGTTAGCTAATACTTTAACACCTGAAAGTTCTTTTTTAATAACTTTAGTTTCTAATAATAGAGCAGGTGATACTACAGTACCATCTTCAAATTTATTTAAGTCGTTAAGATTTACAACTGCAAATTCTTTTCTGTTTACATTGTTAAATCCACGTTTTGGAATACGTCTGAATAATGGGTTTTGTCCACCTTCAAATCCTGGGCGAACTCCACCACCACTACGTGCTTTTTGTCCTTTTTGACCACGTCCTGAAGTTTTACCATTTCCTGATCCAATCCCACGACCTACTCTGTTACGCTCTTTACGAGAACCTTCAACTGGTTGTAATTCATGTAATTTCATTTAGACTAGCACCTCCTTGTATTAATAATTCTTATTTTTCTTCTACTGTTACTAAGTGTGAAACTTTGTTGATCATTCCACGAATCGCAGCGTTGTCTTTGTGTTCAACTGTTTGGTGCATTTTTTTAAGACCAAGAGCTTCAACTACTTTTCTTTGATTCTTTGGACGACCAATAGTACTACGAGTTAGGGTTACTTTTAATGTCATGTTCTTTTCCCTCCTCTTATCCTAATAATTCTTCCACAGATTTACCACGTAAAGCTGCTACGTGTTCTACTGTTTGTAATCTTGTTAATCCTTCGATTGTAGCACGAACCATGTTTACTGGTGTGTTTGAACCTAATGATTTTGATAAGATATTTGAAATACCTGATAATTCTAATACGGCACGAACTGGTCCACCAGCGATTACCCCTGTACCAGGTGCAGCTGGTTTGATTAATACTGAACCTGCCCCAAATTGTCCGATAATTTCGTGAGGTATTGTTCCGTTAACTACTGGTACAGTAATTAAGTTATGTTTTGCAGCTTCAACTGCTTTTCTGATTGCATCTGGTACCTCTTGAGCTTTACCAGTACCAAATCCTACGCGACCATTTTTGTCACCTACTACTACTAAAGCAGAGAAACGGAAACGACGTCCACCTTTAACAACTTTAGCTACACGACGAATGGCAACTACGCGTTCTTCAAATTCTTTTTTGATTTCTTCTTGACGCATCTACTTATTTCCCTCCTTATTAGAATACAAGTCCGTTTTCACGTGCTGCTTCAGCTAATGCTTTAACACGTCCGTGATATAGGTATCCTCCACGGTCGAAAACAACTTTTTCAATTCCTTTAGTTTTAGCTACTTCTGCGATTAATTTTCCAACTTCTTTAGCTGCTTCTACACTTGATTTAGAAACATTTTCAAGTTTTAATGAAGAAGCTTGTGCTAATGTAACACCTTTAGTGTCATCAATAATTTGTGCGTAAATGTTTGTGTTTGAACGGTATACGTTTAAACGTGGAACCTCAGTAGTTCCTTGAACTTTAACACGTACTCTTGCGTGTCTTTTTTTACGAACTTTATTTTTGTCAAGTTTCGTAATCATATTTGAAACACTCCTTTCTGTTATCTATTATTTACCAGTTTTTCCTTCTTTACGGCGAACATATTCACCAACGTAGCGAATACCTTTACCTTTATAAGGTTCTGGAGGACGTACTGCACGAACTTTAGCTGCGTATTGTCCTACTACTTCTTTGTTAATACCTTCGATACTAACTTTAGTGTTTCCTTCAACACCTAATGTAATTCCTTCGATTTCTTCGAATTCAACTGGGTGAGAGTATCCAACACTTAGTACTAATTTTTTACCTTGCATTTGAGCACGGTATCCAACCCCGATTAATTCAAGTTCTTTTTTGAATCCAGCAGATACACCTTCAACCATGTTTGCTAAGATAGCACGAGTTGTTCCGTGTACTGTACGGTGACGTTTTGAGTCAGATGGACGTACTACTGTGATTTCACTTCCTTCAATGTTGAAAGTCATGTCTTTATCAAATTGTTGTTTTAATTCACCTTTAGGTCCTTTAACTGTTGCGAAGTTATCAACGATGCTAACTTCAACCCCTGCAGGTACTGTAATAACTTTATTACCTATACGTGACATTTAATTGGCACCTCCTTATAATATTACCAGATGTAAGCTAATACTTCTCCACCTGTGTTATTTTTACGAGCAACTTTATCAGTTACAACTCCAGTTGAAGTTGATACGATTGCTATTCCTAGTCCGTTTAATACTCTTGGCAGTTCATCTGCTTTAGCGTATACACGTAAACCAGGTTTTGAAATTCTTTTAATTCCTTTAATTACTCTTTCACCTTTTGAATATTTAAGAGTAAGTTTAAGTTTTCCTTGTTTGTTATCTTCGATGTATTCTACATCACTGATAAAACCTTCTTGTTTTAATATTTCTGCAATTTGCTTTTTAATATTTGACGCAGGTAATTCTAATGTTTCGTGTTTAACCATGTTAGCATTACGAATACGTGTTAGCATATCTGCGATAGGATCTGTCATTGTCATTAGGATAAATCCTCCTTTCTTCTACTAATATATTACCAACTTGCTTTTTTAACTCCAGGAATTTGTCCTTTGTAAGCTAATTCACGGAATTTAATACGGCTGATTCCAAATTTTCCAATGTATCCGTGAGGACGTCCAGTAATGCTACAACGATTGTGTAAACGAGCTGGAGCTGAGTTTTTTGGAAGTTTGCTAAGTCCGATGTAATCACCTTTAGCTTTTAATTCCGCTCTTTTAGCTGCATACTTGTCAACTAATTTTTGGCGTTTTAATTCACGCTCTACCATTGCTTTTTTAGCCATGTGTCTTTTACCTCACCTTTCTTATTTTGCGAATGGCATTCCACATTGTGTTAATAACTCACGAGCTTCTTCATCAGTGTTAGCTGTAGTTACTATAACGATGTCCATACCACGTACTTTACTTACTTTATCGTAATCAATTTCAGGGAAAATTAATTGTTCTTTAACACCTAGTGTGTAGTTACCACGACCATCGAATGCTTTTTTAGAAACACCGTGGAAGTCACGTACACGTGGAAGTGCTACAGTTACTAATTTGTCGAAGAATTCATACATTCTTTCTCCACGTAAAGTAACTTTAGCCCCGATAGGCATACCTTCACGAAGTCTGTAAGTAGCGATTGATTTTTTAGCTCTTGTTACTAATGGTTTTTGACCAGAAATTAAAGCTAATTCTGCTACTGCGTTGTCTAGGGCTTTAGAGTTTTGCACAGCATCACCTACACCCATGTTAATTACGATTTTTTCAATTTTTGGTACTTGCATTACACTGCTGTACTCAAATTTTGTCATTAATTCTTTTGTTATCTCAGATTTAAATTTATCTTCTAAACGAGCCATCTAAAATAGTGCCTCCTTTCTTCAACTATTATTATATTTCTTTTCCTGATTTTACTGCGATACGTACTTTCTTACCATCTTTTGTTTCGAAACGTACTCTTGTCGCTTTTCCAGTTTCAGGATCTTGTAACATTACGTTTGATACGTGAATTGCTGCTTCTTTTTCAACGATTCCACCTTGAGGTGCATCTTGAGAATTTTTAACGTGTTTTTTAATGATGTTAACACCTTCTACAACAACACGATCTTTTTTAGGTTGTGCTTCGATTACTGTACCAACTTTACCTTTGTCTTTACCAGTAATTACTACAACTTTATCACCTTTTTTAATGAACATTTCTTGTTAACCTCCTTCTTTACTGTACTTTTTTTATATTATAATACTTCTGGAGCTAGTGATACGATTTTCATGTAGTTACCGTCTCTTAATTCACGAGCAACTGGTCCGAAAATACGTGTACCACGTGGGCTCTTATCATCACGGATAATTACACAAGCATTTTCATCAAATTTAATATATGAACCGTCATTACGACGAGCTCCTGTTTTTGTACGAACGATTACGGCTTTAACTACTTCACCTTTTTTAACAACTCCACCTGGTGTTGCTTTTTTAACAGAACATACGATTACGTCACCAATGTTAGCAACTTTACGTCCTGAACCACCTAGAACTTTGATTGTTAAAACTTCTTTTGCTCCTGAGTTATCAGCCACTTTTAAGCGTGTTTCTTGTTGAATCATGCGCTTTTTGCCTCCTTCTTAGGGTTTATCCTAGTTTTATTAGATTATAACTGCTTCTTCTACTACTTCTACTAAACGGAAGTTTTTTGTTGCAGATAATGGACGAGTTTCCATTATTTTAACGATATCATTTAATTTAGCAACATTGTTTTCATCATGTGCTTTGAATTTTTTAGAATATTTTACACGTTTACCGTATAGAGGATGTTTTTTGTAAGTTTCTACTAAAACTGTGATTGTTTTGTCCATTTTATCAGAAACTACTTTTCCAACGTAAACTTTTCTATCATTTCTCTCAGTCATGTTTGCCTCCTATTATTATTTATTCGCTAATTCTCTTTCGCGAATAACAGTTTTCATACGAGCGATTGATTTTCTAACTTGACTAATACGAGCTGTATTTTCTAATTGACCAGTTGCCAATTGGAAGCGTAAGTTGAAAAGCTCTTCTTTTAATTCTTTGATTTTTGCTTCTAACTCTTGTGAAGTTAATTCTCTAATCATTGATTTGAATTCATTTGTTTTCATTATGCTTCACCACCTGTTTCTTCACGTTTTACAAATTTACATTTAACAGGTAACTTGTGAGATGCAAGTCTTAGAGCTTCACGTGCAACTTCTTCACTTACTCCAGCAACTTCGAACATCACTCTACCTGGTTTAACGATTGCAACCCATCCTTCTACTGCACCTTTACCAGATCCCATACGTACTTCTAATGGTTTTTTAGTGTAAGGCATGTGAGGGAAGATCTTAATCCAAACTTTACCACCACGTTTCATATAACGAGTCATCGCTATACGAGCAGCTTCTATTTGACGAGAAGTAACTCTTGCTGCAGTAGTCGCTTGTAATCCATATTCACCGAAATCTACTACGTTTCCGCCTTTAGATTTACCTTTTGTTGATTGTCTGTGTTGACGACGATATTTAACACGTTTAGGCATTAACATAAATTAGTTACCTCCTTTTTCAGATTTTCTAGTTGGTAATACTTCACCACGGTTAATCCAAACTTTAACTCCAAGTTTACCATAAGTTGTATCTGCTTCTTCGTGAGCGTAATCGATGTCTGCTCTTAATGTGTGTAGTGGCACTGAACCTTCTGAGTAGTGTTCTGCACGAGCGATATCTGCTCCACCAAGACGTCCTGATACTTGAGTTTTGATTCCTTTAGCTCCTGCTCTCATAGCTCTTTGGATAGCTTGTTTTTGAGCACGACGGAATGATACACGAGCTTCTAATTGACGAGCAATGTTTTCAGCTACTAATTTAGCGTCGATATCAACTTTTTTGATTTCAACTACATTAATGTGTACTCTTTTTCCAGTTAATTTGTTTAATTCTAATCTTAATTTATCGATTTCAGAACCACCTTTACCGATAACCATACCTGGTTTACCAGTGTGTACTGAAATGTTTACTTTCTTATCAAATCTTTCAATTTCTACTTTAGAAACTGAAGCGTCTTTTAATTGTTTACTGATGAACTCACGGATTTTGAAATCTTCGTGTAAGTTAGCAGCGAAATCTTTTTCCGCATACCATTTTGAATCCCAATCACGAATAACTCCAACACGTAAGCCTATTGGATGTACTTTTTGACCCACAGTTTGTAGCCTCCTTTAACTAGTTTAGCTTTTATAATTTCTTAATTTTTATTATTTGTTATCACTTAAAACGATAGTGATGTGACTTGTTCTTTTGTTGATTGAACTTGCAGCACCTTTTGCTCTTGGACGGAATCTTTTAAGAGTTGGTCCTTCATTTGCAAATGCTTGTGATACTACTAAGTCTTCTACATTCATTCCATAGTTGTGTTCAGCGTTAGCAGCAGCTGATTTGATTACTTTAGCTACTGGTAAAGAAGCTGATTTAGTTGTGAATTCTAAAATTCCTAATGCTTCGCCCACTTTTTTTCCACGTACTAAGTCTAATACTAGTCTTACTTTACGAGGAGCAATGCGGACTGTCTTAGCCATTGCTTTTGACTCCATGAATGTGCCTCCTTGATTTTACTAATTTCTATAATTATCTTCTTGTTTTTCTGTCGTCTGCTACGTGACCTTTGTAAGTTCTTGTTGGTGCAAACTCACCTAATTTGTGTCCTACCATATCTTCAGTCACATATACAGGTACATGTTTTCTTCCGTCATATACTGCAAAAGTAAGTCCTATGAATGTTGGGAAGATTGTTGAACGACGAGACCAAGTTTTAATTACTTGTTTCTTTTCTTGTTCGTTCATTTTTTCAACTTTTGCTAATAAGTGGTGATCAGCGAATGGTCCTTTTTTTAAACTACGAGCCATTGTGTTATCTCCTTTCCGATACTTTGCATACTTAAGGGTGTGGTAAAGAGCACTTGCTCCTCACCAACTAACCTTTGATTAATTTTATTATTTAGTTCTAGCACGTACGATAAATTTGTTTGAACGAGCTTTTTTAGAACGAGTTTTCTTACCAAGAGTAGGTTTACCCCATGGTGACATAGGTGATTTACGTCCGATTGAAGTACGTCCTTCACCACCACCGTGTGGGTGATCGTTCGGGTTCATAACAGATCCACGTACAGTTGGTCTTTTACCTAACCAACGAGTTCTACCGGCTTTACCGATATTTACTAGTCCGTGTTGTTCGTTACCAACTTCACCGATTGTAGCACGGCAAGTTGCTAAGATCATTCTTACTTCTCCTGATTTAAGACGTACTAATACGTATTTACCTTCTTTACCAAGTACTTGAGCACTTGCTCCAGCTGAACGTACTAATTGTCCACCTTTACCAGGTTTAAGTTCGATGTTGTGAATTAATGTCCCTACTGGGATGTTTGCTAGTGGTAATGCATTACCAACTTTAATATCAGCAGTTTCACCAGATACTAAGATTTGTCCTACTTGTAATTCTTTAGGAGCGATGATGTATCTTTTTTCTCCATCTACATAGTGTAATAGAGCGATGTTTGCTGAACGGTTTGGATCGTACTCGATTGTAGCAACTTTTGCTGGTACGTTGTCTTTATTTCTCTTGAAGTCAATAATACGGTATTGTTTTTTGTGTCCTCCACCGTGGTGACGAACAGTGATTTTACCTTGGTTATTTCTTCCCGCTTTTTTCGGTAGCGGCGCTAATAATGACTTTTCTGGTTTGTTAGTTGTAATTTCTGCAAAATCTAATGATGTCATGTTACGACGACCGTTAGTTATAGCTTTATATACTTTAATTGCCATTTGTCATTTTTCCTCCTTAGTGGTTTTTGTTATTCTTAAGCGAATAATCCTTCGATTGTTTGTCCTTCTGCTAACTTAACGATAGCTTTTCTACGTTTGTTAGTGTAACCACCGTATCTTCCAACACGACGGAATTTTGGTTTGTAGTTCATTACGTTTACTTTCTCAACTTTCACTCCGAAGATTTCTTCGATAGCTTGTTTAATTTGAGTTTTGTGAGCGCGTGTGTCTACTAGGAAAGTGTATTTATTTTCTTGCATTAATAAATAACTTTTTTCAGTTAGTACTGGGCGTTTGATAATATCGCGTGCTTCCATTATGCTAATACCTCCCCAACTTTTTCTACTGCATCTTTAGTGAATACAACTTTGTTGCTTCCTAAGATATCTAATACATTAAGACCAGTTGTTTCTACGAATTCAACTCCTGGAATATTTCTTCCTGATAAAACAGTATTTTCTTCTAGTTCAGTAACTACGAATAATACTTTTTTCTCTAGGCTAAGGTTTGATAACATTTCTTTAAAGTTTTTAGTTTTAATTGTATCAAATGATAAACTTTCTAATGCAAATACTTCGTTAGCTGCTACTTTAGAAGATAAAGCAGAACGTAATGCTAAACGACGCATTTTACGAGGCATTTTGAAGCTGTAGCTACGTGGTGTAGGTCCGAATACGATTCCACCTCCACGCCATTGTGGTGAACGGATAGATCCTTGACGAGCACGACCTGTTCCTTTTTGACGCCATGGTTTGCGACCACCACCTGAAACTTCAGAACGTCCTTTTGTTTTGTGTGTACCTTGACGAAGTGATGCTCTTTGTAAAGTTACAGCTTGGAATAAAACGTGTTGATTTGGTTCGATTCCGAATACTGCTTCATTAGCTTCAACTGCACCAACTTTAGTACCGTCTTGTTTAAATAAATCTAATTGTGGCATTATCTAATTTCCTCCTTCCGTATATTTTCCGATTATTTACCAGATTTAACTGCTGATTGGATTTTTACGAAGCTTTTCTTAGATCCTGGAATACATCCTTTAACTAGGATTAATCCATTTTCTACATCTACGCTTACGATTTCTAAGTTTTGAGTAGTAACTGTAACTCCACCCATTTGACCTGGTAATGCTTTACCTTTGAATACACGGTTAGGTGCTACAGGTCCCATTGACCCAGGACGACGGTGGTAACGAGAACCGTGAGCCATTGGTCCGCGGCTTTGTCCATGACGCTTGATTGCCCCTTGGAATCCTTTACCTTTACTTACTCCTGTTACGTCAACTAAGTCCCCTGCTGCAAAAATATCAACTTGGACTTCTTGACCTACTTCATAATTAGCAACTTCTGCATCTCTGATTTCGCGTACGAAACGTTTTGGAGCAGTGTTAGCTTTATCTGCGTGACCTTGTTCAGGTTTGTTCGCAACTTTTACTAAACGGTCTTTACGTTCTTTATCGTAAGGACGTTTATCGTCGAATCCTAATTGGATTGCGTTGTATCCTTCAACTTCTTCTGTTTTCTTTTGTAATACGACGTTACCTTTCGCTTCAACTACTGTTACTGGAATTAATTCTCCATTTTCAGCGAAGATTTGAGTCATACCTACTTTTCTTCCTAAGATACCTTTGGTCATCGAAAGTCACCTCCTATAATTATAATTTTAATTCGATGTCAACACCTGATGGTAAGTTTAAGCTGATTAAAGCGTCAACTGTTTTTTGTGTTGGTTCAATAATATCGATTAGGCGTTTGTGTGTACGTTGTTCGAATTGTTCACGGCTATCTTTGTAAATGTGAACTGAACGTAAGATTGTGTATACTGCTTTTTCCGTTGGTAATGGAATTGGTCCAGAAACTTTTGCTCCAGAACGTTTTGCAGTTTCAACAATTTTCTCTGCACTTTGATCTACTAATCTGTGATCATATCCTTTAAGACGAATACGAATTTTTTGTTTTGCCATCATTTCTCCTCCTATACATTTATTCGCCGCTATCTAGTAGCGACTTCTCCACGAAAGTTCTCCAGCACGCCATGCCATGGCAAAGCGGCCGGGCGTGTCAGTAACCTTTCGCTTCAACGCAAGTCTTTTTCAAGACCAACATTTATTATTATACATGGTTAATACATATATTGCAAGTATTTTGACGAAAAAATTTTAAAAAAATTTATGAATATGTTTTCTATTTTTTAGTCATTATATAACCTACTTTTTATGCTCTGATTTTATCTATATCATATAGAAGAAAATTTTTTATTTTTCTTTAAGAATAAAAAAAAATACTTAGAGTTTTTACACCCCAAGTATTTTTAATTTTTATTTTATTTTAAAGGTAAAATATTATATTGAATTTCTAAGTCAGAAGATAATAAATGAGAAACTTTACAACGAAGTTTAATATTATCTAATACCCCTTGTCTATCTCCTGATGCAAGTTGTTCTTCTGTTCTATCTACATGAACATTAGCTACAACTTTTCTATTATCATAATCTACCACTAGTTCAGTTTCTACTGCTAGATCTACTAGTTCATATGCTCTGAAGAAATATCCTTTTGCACACATACTAACACATCCATTGTATGCAGTAGCAAATAAATCCATAGGACCATCTTTACTTTCTTCTATAAACATTTTATATTCTCCACCAAGTGGTGTAGTTGCATGAGAAGTAAAACCTTCTTTAATTTTTAAATTAGACGTATACATAACTGTCTCCCCGTGTATATTTGATTTTAAGATTACTCTTAATAAGTTTATTATACTCTTACACTAGATTTTTGTACACTATTTTTTCTCGACAATTTTTTTTATAGTTTCCACTAAATCTACATCTTTGTATTTATAATTAACACCATCGAAATCCATGTGTTTAGTAATATCATTTGTTTGCAATATTAATGTTGCACCTGACGCTGCAGCTCCTAATGCTCCAGGACGTGAATCCTCAACAGCTACTGTATTCTTTATATTTGCCCCTAATTTTTCCGCTGCTAATAAATAAATATCAGGAGCTGGCTTAGGATTTACTACCTCTTCTTTCGTCGCTATCGCTGAAATATATTTTTCAAAACCTTTTCTTTGTAGTCCAGTTTCGATATGCTCTCTCTTTCCATTAGAAGCAACAGCCATCTTTATTCCGTTATTATATAGATATTCCATTACCTCCGCAATCCCTGGTAATACTGGGGCATTATGATAATTATCTAAAATTCTTTTTGTAATCTCTGCTTCAAACTTATCATAATCTTCACTAGACATACCATATGTATCATTATAATATTTTCTACTTGTTTCTTCATTTGTTCCTGAAACATTTTTTATATAGTCCATCTTATCCAGTTTTTTATTTAACACTTCTTTTGTTAAATCACGCATATTTTCATAGTAAACTTTCTCAGTATCTACTATTGTTCCATCAAAATCAAAAATAACCGCCTCTAATTTTTCCACCATTAATCTCCTTTTTCTTATATACATATAACTACTATTTTATAATGTAATACTCAAAATTCAAAATAATTTGGACAAAAAAGAGCGCCATAATCGCAAATAATTTTGATTAAGCGCTCTTCCTTTATATTTATCTTAGTTTAACTTCAATACATCCAACATTAGTTGCATCACTTGAAAACTATTATTTAAATCTCACAAGATTCTCTGCCTTCATTCTTACAGTTGGTCTTGCATCTTTTTCCTTTTTACCTAGAGCTATAAGCATCACAGGAATCAAGTTTTCTTCTAATTCAAATAACTCAGCCACTTTTTCTCTGACAAATCCACCTATGATATTAGTGTCATAACCTTTAGCATATGCAATATTTGCAAATTGCATAGTCCACAATCCACAATCAAAATATACACCTTCTCTGTTTTTATCAGTTGGCAAGTTTTCTAATTGAGGCCCCATTCCTTTTTCGAAACCATCTTTTACCTCTTCAGTCATATAACCTTTTTCGACAGCTTCTCCGTAAATTTCATCAAATTTCCCGTAGTGATTCAAGTCTCCTAAGACTATAATCATAGCGGCTGAGGTATCATTTTGAATTTTATTATAATTAGCACTTCCTAATTTTTCTTTACCTTCTGGTGTATCTACAACAATATATCTCCAAGGTTGTAAATTACACGATGAAGGAGCGATATTAGCTTCATTTAACATTTCTATTATTTCTTCACGTTTAATTTTAACATTCGGATCAAAATACTTAACCGATTTTCTTCCTTTAATTACATCAAAAAACTCTGGCCTTTTCTTACCTAATAGAGTACCAAAAAATTTCCTCACTAGATTTCCTCCTTCTTCAAATAATTAACTCAATAATTTTACTATACTTGAGAATTATTATCAAACAAAAGGCTCTACCAAAAATTTATAAAAATATTAAACCAACCTCACTGTATATTTTTTACCATTGCAAGTTTACATGTTCCATTATTTCTTTGTATGAAACATCTACTTTTTCCTTCATCTTATCATCTAATTTATCACGAAGTTTTCCACCATTAATAAAATCTTCTAACACCATAATTTTATAGTCGTATAATGGAGCTCCATTTATATTTCTACCGTTAAGTTTAGAATAAACTAGCGTTGGATGAGCTTTTACAGTTTTAACAGTTGTTTTATCGTTTGCTTTTTCAAATGTAACATCCATTAGTAAACCTCTCTCAGGCCACTTATTCTCCATTCTTTCCATACGTTGATTAGAAACAAAATTACCCATAGAGTATATTATAAATTTCTTATCTCCATCTTTTTCTACAGTCTCAGCAGGTTCTATAACATGAGGATGCCCTCCAAATACTACATCAGCACCCCATTCAATCATTTTGTGATAAAGAGCTTTTTGTTCTTCTGTAGGTTCCATCTTATACTCAACCCCCATCTGAGGCATCACTACTGTAACATCCGCTTCGTTCTCAGCTCTTTGGATTTCTTCTTTCATCTTCTCCTCATCAAGATCCGATAAATGATTAGTTCTATCCTCTGCCGTTAAATTAGCATCCATTCCATTATAACCATAAGCATAGGCTAGTATTGCTATTTTAATTCCATTAACCTCTTTAATAAGAATCTTATCTTCTGAACGGTTTTTATCTGCATGAACTCCAATAGTATCTAAACCTCTTTCTTTAAAGACCTTATCCGTATATTTCAATCCATATAAACCTGTATCTAATATATGATTATGGGCTAAATCGACAACATCATACCCTACATCTTTCATTGTATCTGCAATTTGCACAGGAGCATTAAATAACGGATACCCTCCTAGCGGAGAACGATCACTAATAGTACCTTCGAAATCCCCTATCGCCAGATCAGCTCCTTCTATCCACGGTTTAACATATTCAAAAAACGGATTAAAATCATAACTTCCATCTTCCTTTTTAGCAGTATAATACAAAGCATCATGAATAAGAATATCTCCATTAGCTACAACTCGCGCAGTTCTCACACTCGAATCGCTATCCTTTTTTAAAGCTCCCCCTTCTTTATCAGATGCTGTTAAAAAATAAATACATGAAAAAATAATACCACTAATACTTAGTAATCCCAACATATAAACTAATATTTTTCTCAATATCTTATGCCCTCCTTATTAAATATTATATATATATAATAACAAGTAGTTAATAATATTTCAATTAACTACTCATTTTATATAATTATTTTATATCGCAACAATAATGTGTTCCTCTTACACATCACCAAATTTTCCATTATAAAATATATCATTATTCTCTATTTCCCTAATAATATATTCAAGATCATCTGTGGTTTAGTTACCATAAGAAGATGATCTGATTCCTCTATTTGTGTATAATTCATCCCTACTAACTTGAAATAAGAAAAAACTGAAAGTTTATTAAAAATATTCCTACTTCTTTTTAGTAGTTCTAAATTATCTACCCCCGCATATAAAGATAAATAATTATACTCTATTCGCGAGTTCGGCCTTACCATATATTCACTACCTTCTTTTTTGAGTTTTCTTAGAATTAACTCCACTAAAAACTCATCTTGCATCTCTTCTACACTAAGTGTCTTTGATAGATATTCTTCTTTACTAGTGAACTTTATCTCTGGTTCAAAATATGTTTTTAACACCGATTCAGGAGGTATAGGTTCTAAGCCCTCAATGATGATTAAATTAACACCATCAAGGTACTCACTAAAAATCTCTAAACCGTTAAGCAAAACAACCGTACCGTAAGAAGCACTAACTATAAAGCCTCCTCTTCTTACTTTTGTCATTTTATTTAATAGTACCTTCTCAATTTCTTTTTTTGATATAGATTTAAAACTCTCTTCGGTAAATTCAATAAAATCAAAGGTTTGGTCTGGCATATTTTCTAAGACTCTTGCCCAAATACATCTATCCCAACCTAGTGGATTAATAAATAAGATATCTGTCATATTAATCATCCTCTCAAATATCTACACTAAAATCCTAATTCTTCACCAAAATCCTCTAATTTATTTACAAGTATCGCCCCCTCTTTAATGTATTCATTCATTGCATAACTCATCTTATCGCCAAATTTTCCTGGTAGGCAGAATACATCAGAACCTACATCCAAGGCGAAATCCACCGTCCTTTGCGTCCCACTTCTTTTTGCCGCTTCAGTTACTAAAAGAGCACTGGAAAGACTAGCGACAATCCTATTCCTTTCTAAAAATTTATATTTTCTTATAGGTGAAGTTGGAAAATACTCAGATATAATAAGATGGTTTCGTTCTAATTCCTTATAAAGTTTATAACTTTTTTCCGGATAAATTATATTGTGCCCATGAGCTATTACACCAATGGTGTACCCCTTACTTTTTATAGCGCCCTCATGAGCAAGACTATCGACACCAATCGCAAGACCACTAACTATAACAAAATTATTCATAGTTAAGTATGGTACTATGCTCCGCAAGGCATCATTTGAATATGCGGTATTGTTTCTGCTTCCTACTATAGATATCTTTCTTCTAAATAGAAGCAAATCTTTATTTCCCCTGTAAAATATAACATATGGATAATCATAAATCCTAAATAATTCTTTCGGATAATAGATATCATCGCAAAAAATATACTTTACATTATAAAACTCAAAATAACTTTCGAAATCAAACCTCATATTATTATGAAGCTTAGTATAAATTTCTTCAGCATTATCTCCAAAATATACAGCTAACTCAGGTATAGATAATTCGAGAATCTTCTCTATACTATTTAAATCCATAAAAACTTTATGTAGCTTGAGTGTTGTAATCCTCTCAATCGCTATTAACGAAAGCAATACCTTTTTTTCTTTTTCTGTAAAACTACCACTATACTCCCCCATAGTTTTATCCTCTTACTTTTCATTCTCAACCAATAAAGCATAGTATGCTTTAAATACTTTTAAGAAAATCTCCCCTTGTTGAACATTGTTAATATAAATACTATCTTTAAACTCTATAATATTACTCATTATTCTTATAAGTTCTGAGTAACTTTTACCCTCTTTATAAAATCTATACATCAACCCTTGCCAATAAACGAGTGGAGTTCTAATAAGAACTTGTTCCAACATATTCACACCAATAATTTCAGGTATATTATTTAACTCTATATGTTGGTTATAAAACATACTCAATACTTTATTTTTTACAGTTTTATCATATTTAATTTGCTCGTAGACATAGTTTTCAACATCTTCTGGATATAACTTAGACGTTAAATCTTTATCCAGTAGTTTCAAATCAAGTGGTACATCAAACTCATCAATACTCAAACTAGTTTTTATACAAACAGCATTTCGTTTTTTCAAATTATGAGCCCAAATTTGATAAAATTCAAATTTTTTATTTATATTATCCCAACCATAAAAGAATACTTTTCCTTGATAATAATTTAAAAAATTATCCACAAATGGCGCATACCTAATATAACTTATACCATCATAACTCTTCAATTCTTTTATAAATTTGTTTGTATCGATTAACCAGATTAATTTCAATCCAGCTTTCATATATCCTCTTGTTCTCGCTTTAATAAGATCAAATGGAATAACCGATCTTTGATACTCAAAAGCGATACTGTTATCTTTAATAAATACATCAGCTATCTGAATATTATTCTCCCCAGTTTTAAAAATATGTTCGACTTCCACATTACGATATTTTCTTCTAAAATGCTCATAGAGATCCTTCTTCGCTTCAAGGTGCTCACTACTCTCTTTCTTGTAAGTTTCAAACTCACATGAACAATTCTTAGCATGAGCAAAATGCGATTGAATTTTCACTCCTTTTTTGAAAATTACTTTTCCCCCACATATCGGACAGTGATACTCTTTATTTTTTTCAACTTCACTATCCAAAGCATTAAAAACTTCATCCTTACTATCGTATGCCACGTACATAATGTTTCTCCTCTTTTTTTCTGTACTACACTTACAAACTACATCTAACAGCGTCTTATTCAATTGTCATTTTACTTTAATACCCTATACCTTCTATAGGTTGCATCACCTTCTTCTATTTCAACAAACTTATCTAGATTCACCCAGCTTATCTCATCTTTATGGTTATCACTATCCACTAAATATACTTTATCATCTTTTTTACACAAATAGTAATTTGTCTGACGAATACTAGCCTCTCTCATAAGATATGTATTTTCATCTTTTATAGAAAAATCAAGACAACCTGTTGTCCACGGTTTTTTTACATATTTTTTCACTTCAACAACTTGATCATATTGATCATATTTTTCAGTATTCACGCTCTATCCTCCTTCATAATTTTCCTTCTGTTACAACTTAACCTACTTCTTGCAAACTAAAAGTTCTAGGTCTATCGTAATTTCCGTTAATTGATTAATATCAGAATCTGTAATTTCTTTAGAAAATGTTAAAGGTGTCATCTTAAGGAAACTCGCAGCTTGCTCTTTATTCAATTGGAAGGTATCACTTAAAGTTATTCTTTCAACTACAGTACAATTCTCCTCAATTAACTTCACGGTATCACTATTTGTATATTCCTTACTACCAATCAACTCTCTAATCTCTCGTAAATAATTAGTATTTGGGATAACCTTTATTAGATACCCCTCATCACCTAATACTCTGAAAAACTCCTCATAATTAGCAGGTGTTAATATGTTAAGAATGCATGAGACACTCCCATCTTTAAACGGAAGATTAGCTAAGTTAGCCACCATATAAGGATTCAATTTATCCTCTTTAACAGCTAACTCAATCGCATCCTTACTATTATCCAAACCATAAAAATATTTCTCAGGAAATACTGTTTTTAACTTTTTGATATAATATCCTTCTCCGCAACCAATATCCAATACAACATCTATAGCGTACTTTTCAATTAGATTTTGAATATTCTTTAATACATTTTCATAAAAACCATTACTAAAAACTTCACTACGAGCTTTAAATAAGTCTTCACTGTATTTCGTCGGTTTATAATTATTTATCAGATGAATATAGCCTTTTTTTGAAAAATCATAACGATGATTGTCATTACAAACAAGACTGATACCTTCTATATGAGATTCTGATAAACACTTTGGACAAAGGTATATTTCCTCTTGATTAAACTTTTTTATTACATTTTCTATTTTCATTGAAACTCCTCTATACTTTCTAAGTTAATTGTATCAAATTTCTTTCAATATTGATAGCGAAAAACAGCTGAAAAATTAGAAATTTTCGCCTTTTTTAGATTCTCTATTAAGTTTATTTTTAATAAGTAACTATTTATTTTATTACTATATATTAAAACAAAAAATGACGACACAATCCTCCAGAATGTTTTTATCGTCATTATATTTATATATTATTATCTTTAATTATTTTATATTTATAATTTAAAAATTTTTAAATTTATAAATATATTGAATGTTTATTTCTTCTTTCGCTCTCTTAACTCTTTGAAAAAGTTCTTCATTAGCATGGAACACTCTTCTTCGTGCACCCCAGAGATAACCTTAGCTTGATGATTGAATTTATTCTCACCCACTAAGTCAATGCAACTACCACAACAACCATATTTAGGATCACTTGCACCATAAATAACATTTTCAACTCTAGCTTGAACAATGGCTCCACTACACATAACGCAAGGCTCTACAGTAGTATATAAATAACTATTATCAAGCCTCCAAAAACCTTGCTTCTCACAACCTTCTTTTATAACTAGCATTTCAGCATGATTTAAAGCCTGTTGATTTTCTTCGCGAGTATTATGAGCCTTCGCAACAACCTTATCATCAACAACCAGCACAGCTCCAATCGGGACTTCTCCTTTAGCGTAAGCTCTCCGCGCCTCTTCTAGCGCCATCTCCATATAATAAGAATGATTTTTCACACCACTACATCCTTCCACAAATACCTTTTTCATTTTATTATATCATATATAGAAATTATTAGGGGTGATAAGCTGTAAAATTATCAATAGCAGTAGGAATTAGTATTTTATTTATTAGTTTCTTCTCTCCGCTTCCCTAATCAACCTTACCTTGCTTAATAACTAAATAGAATTCTAATATTATTTTGATTTCCAATAGTTTTCATGATAAAATATAATAGAATTTTAAACAAGGAGACATTATAGTGCACATAAATCAATTGATCTTCTCTTTAATAGAAAACCTCACTACTGTTACACTTTTCTTTTTTATTATAGCAATAACAGTACGTGTATTTTTTAACGTGATACTTAATTCTAGAGAACTCTTCTACTTATTTGTAATTCATAGTATAGTATATATTGGTTGTATTTTATTATTTAACATATTTTATAGTTCATTAGTAATAATCCCTATTTTACTTATTTTAAAGATGAAAAAAAATTATATTAATATAATTAAACTTTCGATAATTCCACTTTATGTAATTGCATTATTTAAAATTGCTGAATTTATCTCAATAATTTTGTACGTCTTTTTTAACCTTGAACTTGCAACTGTTAATATATTAAACGAAGCCTTTTTCATAGTATTATTTCTGTTGAGCGTGAATAAAATTAATATATTTTTAGAAAATAAATTAACATATCTTAATAACTCTAAGTATCATAAATTACTTATATTGTCGATTTATATAATGATAATCACATATAACATTATAATTTCTCATTCTTTTGAGAATAAACATCTTTATGTTTTAGCTGCAGCAATTATAATAGTATTCGGAGTATATTGTTTATATCTACTTATAGTCTTAGTGAAGAATATTTTACTAGAAAAAAAGAATGCCTTAGAACTCGAGAAACTAGAACAACAAAAGAAGTATATTTTAGCCTTAGAGAAAAACAATAATGAAATCAGGAAATTCAAACACGATTTCAATAATATCATTTTGGGATTAGATGGCTACATCAACAACGATGACTTCGACAAAGAAAAACTAAAAAAATACTTCAATAGCACTATTATGAACTTCAATAATAATATAGAACTCAATGATATCGTTATAGCCAAACTAAACTCGATAAAAGTAAGTTCACTTAAAAGTCTAATTACAAACAAAGTATTAGTGGCACAAAATAATAACATTGATGTTGATATCAATATTGAAGGTAAGATAACTGACTTCTATACAGATGAAATGCAACTAAGTAGAATTTTAGGAATTCTGTTAGACAACGCTATAGAAGCAGCCCTTGAAGTTACTGACGATAAAAAAATCGAGATGAATATTATTCAAATCGATAAAACTACCGATATCCAAATATCTAATACCTTTAATAACACTGGAACACCTATAGCAGATTTTAACAAAGAAGGATTCTCTACAAAAGGTACTAATAGAGGATTAGGTCTAAGTTCCGCTCATGAAATTGCAAATAAACTAAATATGCTGTTAAATACCGAAATAGATGGGAATACTTTTATACAAAACTTATCTATAGAAGGAAATTATTAACACTACATTAGCTAAAAATAAAGATAGATGAGTCCTAGAAATTATGCCTAAAATTTCTAGGACTCACCTATTTAAACACTCTTCTACTTTCGAATCTTTGTTAGTTTCTATTGTTTCTTCAATAATGTTCCAAATTCATTTACATATCCATAAATATCTACAATTCATTTTCAGAACCTTAAATTTTGATAAATTCACTATTTTCTAACTTTTTCATCTGTAGCATCTACTTTTTTTATTCTATATATAGTTAGCCCAATATACAATAAGAAACAAACTACCTTTACTAAATACCATACTTTATCAAATTCTATAGGATACAATCCAGTAATAAGAAATACTATAAGAAATATTTCTGATTTTTTTAATTTATTCATATTCCACCTCTAAACCATTATCGTTCCTTACTTGTTCTACATTAGAACAATCTGCCATAACATCCCAACACTATATTTTACAAAATAAGCAACTCCATCTTCCTGAAATACTTCTAAATTGATTACTATTAGATGTTACATAAAAAACTTCCACGGTATATTCCTCTCTTTATTTTCTGTAATCGGTACCATTTACATTTATTATTCTACCATGTTTTTTCATGTTTTTATAATTTATTACTTGAAAGGCTAATTTTCTTACCTAAACAACACAAAACCTCCCACTATTGCATATAAATCGTTTTCTATGATATAATTAACAAAATATTGTATTATAAATATACTATCAAATACAAGTACATCACATTTATTCAAAAATTATCTAAATAAGGAGGCCTGTATGAAAATCTTAATATGTGAAGATAACAAAATAATGCTTGATATTATACATAAAACTGTCGCAAATCACACTATGATTCATGATTGGAATAACGTTACTATATTCCCAACTAATAATGCTACAGAAACATTAGAGATCATCAATAGCGAAAAGATAGATTTCTTTTTCCTTGATATAGATCTTGGAAATAATGAAATCAATGGTATTGAGCTAGGTAGAAAAATTCGTGACATAGACCCTTTCGCTAAGCTTATCTACATCACATCACATGATAATATGCAAAACATTATACTACAAAAAATGATTTCACCTTTTGCATATATCTTAAAAAACAAGGACAGTTTAGAAAAAGAAATACGCTCCATTTTAGAAGCTGTTTATAGTCAATATAAAAAAGAAATAATCACAAATCCTAACACTAACAAAATACCTATAAAAATAGGTACAAGACAATTATTTTTCCATATAGATGACATACTGTACTTCGAAACTTTCGGAAACCACAAAATATCAATCGTATTAAAAGATAACAAAAACTACTCATTCTATGGAAAACTATCAGAAATAGCTCAACTTAATAAAAAACTTATCTATTGTCATAAATCATATATTATGAACATAGACAACATATTAGAAATAGAAAAAGATAAAATAGTGTTTACAAATAACGTTGAATTACTTTTGTCAGAAAATGCAATACGAAAAATCAAAAAAACTATTAAAGAAAACTCCAATAATTAAGCTATATGATTAATTTCGAATGCAGTAATAATTTAACTTCTAATTTAGTATACAAAAAAACTCGAAAATCCCAATCTTAATTAAGTTGGTTTTCTCGAGTTTTTTTAATGTGTTTTTATTTTATTCATTAACTTTCCTAATTATTAGTCCAATAAAATACTTCCACTAGGACAGCTGCTATAAACAAGGATGTCAGCACACCTAGAACTATAGCGTGTATTTTTCTTTTGAAATATAGATATCCTATGAATTCTCTAATGAAAGCATTAAGACTAAAATAGAACTTAGTCGGCGCTCCATAGCCAATACATCTAAAACCTAAAGTTCTTGCTTGGACTAATGCTCGGTAGACGTGATAATAATTCGTCACCACAGCGAAACTTTTATCAGCTGGAATAAATTTCTTCGAAAAAATAATATTTTCTTCAGTTCGTGTCGATTTATCTTCTAAGATTATATCTTTTTCATCAACACCTTGCTCAAGAGCATAATTTTTCATCGCAAATGCTTCAGATACTACTTCATCAGGGCCTTGACCTCCCGACATGATTAGCTTACTCCCAGGATTTGCTTTATAAACTTTTATACCTTTTCTAATTCTGCTAGCTAAAAGAGGTGTTACCCTCTTACCAATCAATCCTGCACCTAGAACAACAACATAATCAATCTTTCTCGGTAAGATATTAATAAAATTTAAAACACTAGATACTAAATAAGACATCGCTATACATAAAAAATATAAAACTACTAAACTGATATAAACATAAAGTGTATTTAACAGAATATTGTCTCGTGTGTAGGTAGCAACACGTGGCCAATATGTAAAATAACCTATAAGTAAGAAAAACGTAGCTAAACTCAATAAGTTCCCTACTCTTAATCCTTCTCTTCTAATAAGCATAAACGAATTGTATAAAAACATAATGACTACCACCATTGGAAGCAAAGTGAATATTACCACCGCTATAAAAAGTAATACTACACCTAAATTGTATAAAAATCTATTGTCTTGTGCATGGTTAGTAATAAAAGTCATTACATAAAAAATAAAACTTAAACCTGTCGCTATAAAAAATATCCCTAGAAATAAATTTCTTCTGTCGAAATACAAAACAGATAAGAACAATAAAAGGAATATCATAAAAACTATAAACGAACCTATTATCATAAAAAACTCCTACTTAATATATCTATAATATAAATTATATTGCAAACCAATATACGTGTCAATCTTACAAAAGAATCAAATTAGCCAATTTCTTAGTAAAAATATAAAAATAAGGAATACTAGATTCGTTTTAACCTCCGAACGTTACATTTTTCAGCAACCTCTGATTATAACACAATCCACTATTCCTCATATTATTTATTATTCAGTTCTTAACGCTTCGACTGGATCTTTTTTTGCTGCTATTCTCGATGGAATAATACTAGCTATAAGTGTTAGCACTAAACTAAGTGCTATTAATCCGATTGATGCCTGTACATTTAATGATGCTGTAAAACTCTCTACGTCTAATCCCTTAGCAACAGCTCTACTAATAGGAATAGATAGAAGCATAGTCGTCGCTACACCTACAGCTCCGGAAATAAATCCGATTAATCCTGCTTCTGCGATAAAGATTCTTGTAATATCTTTTTTACGAGCACCGATTGCACGGAGAATACCAATTTCCTTCGTTCTTTCCACCACAGATACGTACGTTAGTATCCCTATCATAATAGATGATACTATCAATGAAATTCCCGCAAATGCTGATAAAATTAACGAAATCGTATTAATCATCTGTGACATAATTGTTGTCATCTGCTTCGCCATATCCGCATACGTGATACTATATTTGTGATAATCTGAGCTGTCTGAACCATATTTTTCTGAAACTTTCTTGTTAAAATTATTAATAACCTCAGCTATTTTATCACGATCATTGAAGGATTTTGGATAAAGCATAATTGCGCTTGGTGTAGATTTTCCACCTATTGTCGCAAGAATCTGATCAGCCATATCCCCATCAATCTTCTGACGCGTTACCACATTTACAGTTTTATCCTTTTCTTGCGCAACAACAATATCAGATTTAGCCTCTTTTTCCAGCATCTTATTTTGTAATGATTTTGTATATCCGATTGTCATCTGAGGTCTAGTAAAACTATCTTTAGCTTTTAATATAGCAACTACCTTAACCTTAGTTCCCGAATCATACATCTTAGCATCAACATCACGTGGAACAAAACCATCACCGATTTTTCTATAATAGTTATTATTATCTATAACGCTAAATTCTTTTCCAATAATATCTTCGTACTTAACTTTTGAATTTTCATCAAAACCTAATGCTTTCAACGTAGCTTTATCGATTTCGTTATTTTTCGCAGTAAATAATACAACTTCATTTTCACTAGGATATTCAAAATTATCTTTAGATGATTTTACCACTTCATATTGATTCATAATCATATTCTTATCTTCTGGTAATACTCCAAAAATACCATCACCTAATGCATCTTGATCTTGTTTTACAGCAATTACATCACCTTTTGCATTTTTAGTCAACGCTTGAATTGTATATCCTTGAGTAAATTCAATCGCAGAATAATAATCCTTCGCATTATTTTGAATATAGTTTATAAATGTTTCTCCATTTCCTAATGAATCAACTGAGTATAAATTTCTATGTACATCACGACGTGACTTTGGTACTAATTCTGAGCCATTAGAATCTTTTTCTGAATTATCATCATCAACACTAAGCCCAAAGTTTACCTGATTTGCACTAATCATAATCGGCATAGATGATAAATTTTCATTTTGCATCGTTTGAATATATTTATCCATTCCTGATGAAATAGACAATACTAAACCAATACTAATAATTCCGATACTACTCGCAACAACCGTCATAAATGTACGGAACTTTTTCGTAAGTAAGTTTTTAAAACTAGATTTAATCGCACTAGTAAATGCCATCGCAGTTTTCTTCAAAGCAAAACCATTATCAGCGACCTCTTCAGCTACATACGGATTTGTATCTTCTTGAATCTCTCCATCTTTAACTCGTACTATTCTATCACTATACTCTTTTGCAAGTTCTGGATTGTGCGTTACCATTATAACTAACTTCGTCTTACTTATCTCTTTAATAAGTTCCATGATCTGAACACTAGTCTTACTGTCTAACGCTCCTGTAGGCTCATCAGCAAGAATAATCTTCGGATCAGTAACTAATGCACGAGCAATAGCGACCCTTTGCATCTGTCCACCAGAAAGTTGATTAGGTTTTTTATACAGATGATCAGCTAACCCAACATCTACTAGTACCTTTTTCGCCTTTTCATCATTTTCAGCATTCGAATGTCCCGAAATCGATAGTGCTAATTTCACATTTTCTATAACACTTAAATGAGATATTAAATTATAACTTTGAAAAACAAAGCCGATAGTTCCATTTCTATAACTATCCCAATCTCTATCTTTAAACTCTTTAGTAGAGCGCCCCATAAGAGCCATGTCACCAGATGTATATTTATCCAAACCACCTATAATGTTTAATAGCGTCGTTTTTCCACTTCCACTTGCTCCTAAAATCGAGACAAATTCATTTTCTCTAAAATGAATATCTACAGATTTTAGTACTTCTACTTCACTACCACCAGTATTATACTTCTTAACTATATTTTTAAGTTCTAACACTCTATGTCCTCCTAATCTAATTTTATTGAAAATGATAATTAGTTTATATAAATCATTTTCGTAGTTTTAATTGTAACACAAACTTCTAATCCCCAAAAGTAATACCCTAAGCGACAAAACATAAAATAAATTTTGAGTTAATCCCTAGAGCAGAGGGAACGACCTCAAAAATCTCGATTTCTAGAAAATCGATTTTATCGATCCTTTCTGAAAGTTTATTAGATATCTAAAAAGATTTTATAAAGCGAATTTAAGCATTAATAAATCACTGCGTCAATAGGTTATAATATACATTCTTATAAAATTTAGAACTTTTGAGTCACTCTCAATCTTTCGAGATTTCTATAAAACTTGTACTCAACATTACTTACATTCTTATTATGTCAAAGATTTCTTAGTTTAGTTCATTTATTACCTGAAATGATATTTTCTATACCTAAAACAAACTCACTCTAATTTAATTATATAATCTACCTTAATTATTTTCTCTTACTTTTATAAAACTTATTAATTTATCATATGACTTGTTGCACATAAAAAAATAATAGAGTAAGTTACTAACCTTTATACTTTTTAACCAAGTAAAAAGGTAAAAGCGTAGAGGTAATTGCAAAAATAACTATTAAAACTAACGCTACTACAGAACTAAAGAATCCACTAATGAATATAGCAACTCCACTAAAGGTCATATGCAGTGCGTAAGCTCTAATCACTTTTTGCTCATTGACACCTTTTTCTAAACCAAAAAGATTGAAATTGTATTTTCCCCAAAACTCTTTTTTAGGCAGATAGTTACCAAGTATAATAAACACTATTCCAATAACAAAAATCGTTAATTGTATCACATTAAAATCATTATCTAGGGCATACGCTATTAATCCACCTTGGACTATAACACTTATCAAAGGTATAATTCCCTTAATTATTATTGCACCTTTTTTAGGCGTTTTATCAAAATCAACTACTAGAGAAATTATGACCTGAACTATCGCTAAAAATATAGGAATATCAATAATTGCATAAGTTTTGTTCACAAAATTATCCGGCTCTCCTTTAGCATTGAAATGTATAGCTATTTGTTCGGGTAATACATTAAAATAATAAACTCCTATTAATATCGGCAATAAACAAATACCAACACTTAGAAACAAACTTTTTTTATCTACTCTCATCGTTTTTTCCTCCTAAACCATAGATCCAGACTAGTACTTCTTCGAATACACTGGCATTCAACTCATAGTATATGAAATTTTTATGTCTAGATTCTAATATCAAACCTGCTTTTTTTAATTGCGTTAAATGATACGATACAGTCGCCCCAGATAGATTAAATTCTGAAGCTAACTCTCCTGCACTTTTCTTCTCTTCTTTCAACATTTCTAATATATTTCTTCTTACCGGATCAGATATCGCCTTTAAAGTTTCACTCATCCCATGTATATCACTCCTTTATATAATGAACTGCAATTCTATTTAGATATCTTTCTAAATAGATTATAACGCTACTTAATATTTAAGTCAACAACTATTTAGAATTTTTTCTAAATAGTTGTTGATTGTTATATAGGACACTATACCAACTGTAGTATTAAATAAAAAATTTTTATAATCGCGATTTTAATTAATATAATAATATTTAATAATTAAAAATTTCAATTATCTCTTAATTTAAATAAATATGCATTTAATTTATGCTTTCATTATATATTTCATAACAAACACCTCTATATAAGTATCCATATAGGATTATGTTTATTAAATATATTTTCTGTATTATTATTTATTCCCTATTGACATAATCTATTTTTCTGTTAAAATAAGAATTGTAAACGCTATCTTTTATGTGTTATCACTTTTAATACCGTTATGTTTTAACTGAAAATTAGATACAATTAATACTTATTTATTGCATTTTCACAATCTAATATTCAGTTAAAATATAAAAAAATTAAAAGGAGATTTTATTATGAAATTAGCACTATTTAACTTGAGAGAAGATGAAAGACCATTTGTTGACGCATGGTTAAAAGAACATCCAGAGGTAGACGTTGATCTGCACGAAGGTGAACTTCAAGCAGAAACAAAACACCTATTAGATGGAAAACAAGGAGCAGTAATGTTCCAAAATAGACCATTTGCAAAAGAAGTTTATGATTACGCTAAAGAGCAAGGTGTAAAAGTTATCGCAAACAGAATGGCTGGATTCGATATCTATGATATAAAATACATGCGTGAATTAGGAATTAGCATGACAAACGTTCCACGTTACTCACCTAACGCAATTGCTGAACATGTCGTAACAACTGTATTATATATAAGTAGAAATATTAGAAAAATTTTAAATAACGTTGAAAAACATGATTTTACATGGAATAAAAATATAATTTCTCGAGAGCTTAAAACACTTACTGTTGGGGTTTTAGGTACAGGAAATATCGGTAGACAAGCTGCAACTTTATTCAAAGGATTAGGATGTAAAGTTATAGGTTATGATTTGTACCCTTCTGATGCTGCTCGTGAGGTATTAGATTATGTTAATAGCATTGATGAATTATTAGCTCAATCTGATGTTGTTACAATCCATGTTCCTGCTACAAAAGAATATACTCATATGGTAAATGATGATTTCTTCAGTAAAATGAAAGACGGATCTATTTTCGCCAATGCAGCTCGTGGTGTTCTTGTTGATACTAAAGCTGTTATTCGTGCACTTGACAGCGGTAAACTACTAGGAGCTAGTCTTGACGTATATGAAAACGAAGGAAATTACGTTCCTAAAGACTTCTCAAATAAAGAATTTGACGACAAATTAATGCAGGAGTTAATCGATAGAGACGATATCGTCTACACACCACATACTGCCTTCTATACTGAAACAGCAGTTAAGAATCTTGTAGAAGGGGCTTTAAATGCTGCAGTAGAAGTGATAACTACTGGAGATTCTCCTAATATTGTTAATAGATAATTAACTACGATTCAAATATATACGTTAATTCATATACCTAATAAATAAAAAGGGAAAATTGGTAATTTTTATCAATTTTCCCTTTTTATATTTTTACAATTACTCTAATAATATTATCTGTAAGTTTGCATAACCTAAATATTTTTACTACTCCTTTATTTAATAGCGTTTAATATTGTATATACAAGGTTAAATATATAAAAATATTCTATTAAAAAATTTTTAAAAAAACTTGTTTCATTTGACAACCATCGACATTTTGTTAAAATAAAGATATAAGCAGTTAGTAGGATAATTTTATCGTTAAAATATCTTAGTATAATTAATATTATTTATATTTTTTCGATTATACTATTTGTTGCATTTTGATATTAATTATTACTAAAATATCGTTTCAGAAGTTCTTCGAAAAATCCATATCATCTTAAACATAAATTTCGAAAAATTTCTTAATAGCATATGATAAGCATTATATGAGTTAATAGATAAAAGAGGATATGTCTATATACCTCATACAATCGTCTAGATTGTTCTTAAAACTGTGGAAGTATATATTTTCTTCCATTTTTACGGCTATACTCGTTATAGTCATAATTTCCTTTCGATTGTTAAATTTATTTAACAATAAACTTTTAATTTAATGTCGGAAGCAATTCCGATTACTACAAAATAACAATTTACCCTAAATTTTTATTTTGTGTTTATATAACGAAAAGTGGTCCATTACGGGCCTCTTTTTGTTTCTAACGTATTTTTTATATCCTACATTGTACTCTAATTATCTTTATTTATTATAAACAAAAAGAAGGGAGTGACTCAAAAATCGTGATTTCGTAGAAATCGATTTTGTCGAGTCAGCCCCTTCTTATTTTTATTTAATATTAGTCGATTACTGAAACTTTTAGGAAGTTAGTTGATCCAACGTTACTTCTTGAAGTGTTTACTGGGATACCACCAGTGATTACGATAGCATCACCTTTTTTAGCGTATCCTGAAGTTTCTGCGATATTTTTAGCTGTTTCTAACATTTCATCAGTTGATTTAACTTGTTCAGAGATTTGAGCATCTACACCCCATACTAAGCTTAATCCACGAGCAACTTTATCACTTGGAGTTACAGCTAATATAGCTGCATTTGGACGATATTTAGAAATTAATCTAGCTGTTTGTCCTGATTCAGTATAAGTTACGATTGTGTGTAAGTCTAAGTTTAGAGCTGTATATCCTACAGATACTCCAATTGCGTTTGTGATATCTTTAGAAACGATCTTTTTAGAACGATCTTTTAAGATACGAGAATAATCTTGCATTTCTTCAGTACGTTTAGCGATTGTAGCCATTGTACGAACTGATTCAATTGGATAAGCCCCCGCTGCTGATTCTCCTGATAACATGATTGCATCAGTTCCATCGTAGATTGCGTTAGCTACGTCAGACACTTCGGCACGTGTTGGACGTGGATTTTTTTGCATTGAGTCTAACATTTGAGTAGCTGTGATTACAAATTTACCAGCCGCGTTACATTTAGCAATGATATCTTTTTGCATAATTGGTACTTCTTCTGCTGGTACTTCAACCCCAAGGTCACCACGAGCAATCATGATACCATCAGATACTTCGATAATTTCATCGATGTTATCGATAGCTTCTTGACATTCGATTTTAGGGATGATTTGAACATGTTCACATCCTTCTTCTTTAAGAATACGTCTAACTTCTAGTACGTTTTCTTTAGTACGAACGAATGAAGCAGCAACGAAGTCAATATCATTTTTACATCCGAAACGGATATCTTCTTCATCTTTTGGAGTAATACCTGGTAATTTTGTAGATACACCTGGAACGTTAACTCCTTTTTTGTTTTTAAGTACTCCACCATTTTGTACTGTAGTGTAGATTAATCCTGCTTCAACATCTACGCTATTTACAGTTAATCCGATTAATCCGTCATCTAATAAGATAGTGTCTCCAGCTTTAACGTCGTGTACTAATTCTCCGTATGTGATTGAGAATTTTTCTGGAGTTCCTAGAACTTCTGTCATAGAAACGATAACATCTTTTCCAGTTTCTAACATGATTGCATCATTTTCCATGTTATTAGTTCTAATTTCAGGCCCTTTAGTATCTAAAAGGATAGCTAAGTTAGATCCTGTAGCTTCTCTTACTTCTTTAATAGTTTGAATTCTTGCTCCATGTTCTGAATAGTCACCGTGTGAGAAGTTAAGACGACATACGTTCATTCCTAATTCTACCATCTCAGTAAGTTTTGCTTTATCTTCTGATTTAGGTCCAATTGTACAAATTATTTTAGTTTTTTTCTGTATCATAAAATATACCTCTTAATTTTTTATCTTTTACTATTTTAACTTATTTTCAATATGTTTTCAAATATTTTCTTAGAAAATACTATTTTTATATATAGAAAACGTTTTCCACTAAATTGAAAGTTGTTTAGAAACTTCGTAGATTGAAAGGTCTACATTGTGAACATCGCTAAATACATCTTGGAATTTAGTACTTACTAGTTTGTTGTTTTGAATACCTACTGCACGTCCTGATTCACCAGCTAATAATAATTGAACAGCATAGTTACCTAAACGAGATGCTAATACTCTGTCTTGAGCTGTTGGAGTACCACCACGTTGGATGTGCCCTAAGATAGTCGCTCTTACTTCTTCTCCAGTAAGTTCTTTAAGTTTTGCAGCTAGCTCTTGTCCACCCATTACACCTTCAGCAAGAACGATGATTGAGTGTTTTTTACCACGATCTTCACCCGCTTTAATACGAGCAACAACTTCTTCGATATCTTCTTTTTTCTCAGGAATTAGAAGACTTTCACTTCCTCCAGCGATACCAGCAAATAATGCCAAGTCCCCTGCATTACGACCCATTACCTCGATAATGAATGCACGCTCATGACTTGATGCTGTATCACGAACTTTGTCAATAGCGTCAACGATTGTGTTAAGTGCAGTATCGAATCCAATTGTAAAGTCAGTACAACAAATATCGTTATCAATTGTTCCAGGAACTCCGATAGTTTGGATATTCATTTCGTTACTTAAAGCCATAGCTCCACGGTATGAACCATCTCCACCGATTACTACTAATCCATCAATTCCTAATGCTTCTAAGTTTTTAATTGCACCTTTTCTCACTTCTGGATTAGCAAATTCTGGAAGACGTGCTGAATAAAGCATTGTTCCACCACGGTTGATGATGTTACCTACATCCCCTACTTCAAGTTTTTTAATGTTGTTTTCTACTAATCCTTTGTATCCTTGATATACTCCATAAACTTCTAATCCATTATAGATTGCTGTTCTTACAACGGCACGCACAGCTGCGTTCATTCCTGGTGCATCTCCACCACTTGTTAAAACTGCGATTTTTTTCATGTAGTCTTACCTTCCTCGTATTTGTTAATAATTATTTTTTAATTTACCTAACAACAATATCATATTTTTGTTATTTTTTCTAGTAAAAACATAATTTTGTTTTATTTTTGTTTGAATATTTTTGTTTTTTTAGATATAAGTTATTTTAATACGTTTTCTCGGGAACTTTTCAAAAAAATTCTGAACAAAATCATGTTCGTTTTTAATTGATATCGTTTTACCTCTATTAGAATCGTTGTTTAGTAGTGCTACAACCTTAACTCTACCTGCATCTGATTTATACTCACTTAAAAGTGTTAATATTTCTTCATCAACTATAGTGTAAATGATTTTTATATTACTTAAACAATACTCTCTATAATTTTTAAGACTTGCAATTTTTTCTAAGATATATTGCTCTCTACCATTTCTAAGTTGTTTTTTCAATGTCATAACAACAAAACTTCCTACTTTTATAAATACATTAGCATACTTATAAACACTTGGAAACACCGTGACATCATAATCATTCTTTCCATCATTTACAGTTAAAAATGCCATATAGTCCCCATTTTTAGTCCTGATTTCTTTTCTCGTTATTATTTCCACATAACTATCACTAACATCAGCTCCTATATACTGCAATGGTAGATAAGAATATTTTTCTTTTTCAACTTGAACAGGATGTTTTAAAAAGTACGTTCCCGTCACTTCTTTTTCCATTTGTATCCTATCTGTAATTGGGTAATCTTCTACCTCTTCGACTTTCAATGTTAATCCACTCTCAGCAGATAAAGCAACTCGAACATTATTTATATACTGCCTATTATCTGAATAATAATCATCAACTTTCTTCATTAACGTAGCACGATTATAACCAAAAGTATCCATTGCTCCTGCCTTGACTAAAGAAACTGCTGCCTGATAATCTACTTTTTTATTCATACGTTTTAGGAAATCGTCTATATCTAAATAGCGTCCGAAATTTATTCTATCTTGTACAATTTCATATCCACTTCTATATCCAACATTCTTAATCGCAGTTAGCGCAAACACAATATCATTTTTATAAACACTAAAATTCGATAAACTTCTATTCACATCAGGTTTTACTAGGTTTATATCTAGATTATTAAGCTCTTGTTTATACTCGTTAATTTTTTTCTCGCTACTGATTACGTTGTTTAATAAAGCTGTCATAAAGTATTTAGTATAATAAACTTTCAAATACGCCAAGCGATAAGCTAGCATACTATATACAACTGCGTGGCTCTTATTAAAACCATAATTCGCAAAAGTTACAATAAGGTCAAAAAGTTTCTTGGCAACTTGCAGATCATATCCTGCAGCAACACTCTTTTCTACGAAGATACGTCCATAGTACTCTAAGTCTTCTTTTTTCTTTTTACTTACTGCTCTTCTCATATTATCCGCTTCATTCAGACTCATATGAGCAAAGTTTACCGCAATCAGCATAATCTGTTCTTGATAAACTATTACCCCATAAGTGTCTTTTAATATTTTTTCTAGATGAGGATGCGGATATACTACCTGCTCTTCTTTATTTTTTCTTCGCACATAGACTTCTATCTGAGCCATTGGACCTGGTCTATAAAGAGCATTCATAGCAACAATGTCATTAAATTCGGTAGGTTTTAATAGATTTAATTTTTCCTTCATCCCACTCGATTCAAACTGGAAGATACCTTCTGTCTTACCTTTAGCAAATAGTTCATACACTTTAGGATCTTGGTAATTTATCTTCGTTATATCAAATGTCGGATTTTCTTTTTTTATCTCTTCAACAATACTCGATACCATCGTAAGATATCTAATACCTAAGAAATCTATTTTTAATAAACCAACACTCTCAACATCATCCATCGTCCATTGTGTTAAGTATTTTGTCATATTTGATTCAGCAAGTGGTGCATAGTTAACCAAAGGTTTATCATCACTTATTACTATCCCAGCTGCATGCACCGATGGATTCTTCGGTAAATTCTCTAAACTCAGCGCTATGCTAAACCAGCGTTTATTAATATTACTCTGATTAATAAACGCTCTTAACTCTTCCGACATTTCGTAACATTCTTTCAATGTTCTTGTCGAACTAATATTACTACTAATAAATTTTAAAGTCTGTTCATCAAATTGCAATATTCTCGCCGATTCTCTTGCAGCACTCTTCGATTGAAATGTAGTAAAAGTAATAATTTGCGCAACTTTATCCTGACCGTACTTCTCTTCTACATATTTTATAACTTCATCACGTCTAGTATCTTGGAAGTCAATATCAATATCGGGCATAGATATACGCTCTTTATTTAAAAATCTTTCGAACAGAAGATTGTATTCAAGTGGATCTGCCTCAGTTATATCTAGTAAATAACAAACTAAACTTCCTGCAGCGCTACCACGTCCTGCCCCTACTAAGATGCCATTATCTTTCGCATATTTCACAAAATCATAGACAATTAAGAAATAATCGTTAAATCCCATCTCATCAATAATCTTAAGTTCATAACTATAGCGTTTTTTATAAGGATATAAATCTTTACCAACTAGCTTTTCTTTTACACCTTTTTGAACTAAGTAATGCAGGTACTCTTTAGAAGAAAACTTAGAATATATATCTTCTTTTTCTCCATAAACATACTTAGGTAGATGATACCCTGAAAAATTCAATTCATATTGGCACTTATCAACAATATTTTGCTGATTTTCAAATGACTTTTTAAAAATCGAATGCAATTCTTCATTACCTGGTGCTAATATTTCTTCAAAATCTTTCTGTTCTCTTACGAATTCATCTCCTGAAATAGTTGTCAGTTCTTGTATATTTAATTTTTTATTATCTCGAATAGCACGACTAACAATGACTTGCTGATAGTTCTCTTTACTAAGATAAAAGCTAGGCTTCGTATAAACAACATTTTCATAAAAACTATATGGACTTACTCGGAAACTTTCATTAAATCCAAAATAAAAATTATAGTTGCTAAAAAGATTACTTAGATAAGAAAACTCCATACTATCTCTAAGTTCATCAACAACTATTAAAACAAAATCATCACTGTATTCTTTCATCTCACTAGAAAAATTTTCTATAGTCCATTCTTCTCCATTCATAAACTTAGTAGAAATCTCTAATAATTTATAGAACATCTTCTCAGTCTTACACAGTATGTTGAATTTAAGAAAACCAATCCCGTATCCTAAGCTTACTTCTAATCCTTGAATAAGGTTAATTCCAGCCTTTTTAGATTCTTTATATGCTTTTATCGCCCCGTACATATTCGGGTCAACAATAACAACACTCCTTTGATTATCTCTAGCTAATTTCAAAAACAGACTTTCATACTTTATCGTACTATTCAACAAATCATAAGCACTATGCACTTGCAAATTGTAATACATACTAATATCCTCCTTTCCTCAATATTTTCAGTTCTGTTTAATTGATATTATCCACAAAGTGGATTATACTCATCTTCATCTGAAGAACATCCCATATTTTCTCCATGATTTTTACTTTGTTCATTAAAATATCGATATACTCGTTTGTTATCATCCCCCATAAAGTAAATTGGATTGAACTGTGTATATTTCATATTTCCTTCTTCGTCTAAAAGGTTCTCACAGATTACTCTACGTTTTATCGAAGCTACAAAATTTGTATATTTCCCATATTCTGAAATATTTTCTACTTTACATTCAAGTGACAAAATACATTCATCCATTATCGGTGCATCAATATATTTTGCTGGATCGTATGTCATATCCGCCATTCCAATTTTGTTCTGACCTGAATGGAAACCTGCAATCTCTACCTTGCTAAGTATTTGTTGACAAGGAACATTAACGGTAAATTCACCATATTCCCTGATATTCTCAACCGCATTGCTATCTGTCGAAAGTCCAACTGTAATCATATCACCTAAAGAATATGATGAACTACAAGCTGTCACATTGTATCTCCATTTTTTATCTTTATATCCTATTAATATTACTGGAAATCCGTAATATAATTTACTGGTTTTGGTTTCTAATTTCATCTTCCTCTATCCTCTTTGTTTTTTCCTTTCATAGTATACTCTTCCTTATTTATCCTATCTCTTAGCTATGAAAGCTAATACTTTTTCTTTTGAATATTCTTTACTAAATTCAAATCTATCGAACTTTATTTTTTCCATCTCTTCTACTGACGAAACTTTGTTTTTTATAAGTTCTGTTAAAAATTTACCCCTTGCTTTTTTAGAAATTGTAGAATGTACTTTTAATTTTCCTTCTTTCTCTTCCATAAAGCTGATTTTAATAAATTTCTCTTTTTGATTCTTTGAAAAAACTTCTTCAAATTCACTAGATAATAATGAAACAACAAAATCTTCACCTTCTATGCTTTCATCATAACTAACTCGCCAGAAATTCTTTAAAGACTCTCCTGAGATTTTTACATTTTGTAAAAAATCTAGTCTATGTTCTTGGATCAAATCATAAGCACCAATTATACCATATAACGACGTTGTAATAAATACATTTTTCTCTATATACTCTTTATCTGCTTCATCAAAATTATCTCGATCTATGTTTCTATACATTAATCCATTGAATAAGTCTAATGCCTTATAACTTTTTGCTGTGTTGTTTTTTATATCTTGCCAGCGAGAGAATTCTTCTATCGCCTTATCTTCTTTAATTTTATAAACTTTAGCTAAATCTTGTGCACTAAACTTAGCAAATTCAGCAACTATTTCATTACTTTTTTCACTAAGTTCTAACGCTTCTTGCGGCGTTGCTTTTTTGTTTAGTTCTTTAGCTGTTGGAATTAAAATTTTCATTATTATTCCTCTTCTTCAGGTAACTCTAAGAAGCTGTTTTCGATTAAGCTTTCTACTTCCATTAATACGAAGTTGTATTCTGTTGCTTCTATAGCAGGATTAATAATTAATGTATTGAAATACCCAACTACAAAATCACGATTAGCAACTTCAAGTTTGAACATATATTCACTAATTTCATCAACTAAAAATGCTGTTTCTTTTAGTACTTTATCCTCATAAGTATTCGCATAATGAACTTTTTCTAAAAGTCTACGAATTTCTAAATCGGCATGTTCTTTTGTGAAACGATCGCGAATATGTTTAGCAAGCTCCTCTGTTTTAAACGCTACTGTGTTAAATTCTTCTTTTTGTAAAACACCATTTTCCTCTAATTTCTCTAATAATGCTGTTAAAGATTTGTGTAAACTATTCATTGTATTTCTCCTTTATTTTTTAATAAATTATTTTAAAAACTATCATTCTCTATTTTATAAGAAAAATACGAAAAACGCTAATAATACGCTATGTAATAATCTATTCTCTTTGCACTAAAATCCCCACTTTCGATATACAATTATACATTGTCTTCAGCTTTTAAACATTATTAGAAAATGATATAATATTAGTGACATAATTATTTCGAGGTGGAGTATGAAAAAATACATAATGGCAATAGATCAAGGTACTACCAGTTCTAGAGCGATAATTTTCAATAAGAAAGCAGAGATAATAGCGAGTAGTCAAAAAGAGTTTCCTCAAATTTTCCCTCAGTCTGGATGGGTTGAACATGATGCTAATGCAATTTGGAACTCTATACAATCAGTAATCGCAGAAGTATTTATCGAAAGTGGAATAAAACCGAATCAAATTGACAGTATCGGTATTACAAACCAACGCGAAACTACTGTAATTTGGGATAAAAACACTGGGTTACCTATTTATAATGCAATTGTTTGGCAAAGTAGACAAAGTGCTGATATAGCAAATAAGCTTGTTAACGATGGTTATAAAGACATGATACATCAAAAGACTGGGTTAGTAGTTGATGCATATTTTTCAGCTACTAAGATACGTTGGATTTTAGATAATGTTCCTGGAGCTCAACAACGAGCTGAAAATGGCGAACTACTGTTTGGAACTATCGATACATGGCTAGTTTGGAAACTTACAGGTGGGAAAACTCACGTTACCGACTACACAAACGCAGCTAGAACAATGCTATTTAACATCAAAGATTTAACTTGGGATAAAGAAATTTTAGAAATTCTAAATATACCCAAATCTCTACTACCTGAAGTAAAATCTAACTCAGAAGTATACGGAAAAACTATAGACTATCATTTCTATGGCGGCGAAGTTACGATTAGTGGGCTTGCTGGAGATCAACAGGCTGCTCTTTTCGGACAACTTGCCTTTGATAAAGGAATGATAAAAAATACATACGGTACAGGATCATTCATAATTATGAATACTGGAGAAAATATGGAACTTTCTAAAAACAACCTGCTAACAACTATTGGTTTTGGAATAAATGGAAAAGTTTATTATGCTTTAGAAGGATCTATTTTTATTGCAGGAAGTGCCATTCAATGGCTACGAGATGGTCTACGTTTAATTAAAAAATCATCTGAAACAGAATCATTAGCATATAATTCTAAAAATAACAACGAAGTATATCTAGTGCCAGCTTTCACAGGATTAGGTGCTCCTTATTGGAATCCTGATGCTCGTGGAACTATCTTCGGCTTAACTCGTGCTACTACTAAAGAAGATCTGGTTAAAGCTACATTGCAATCTATCGCCTACCAAGTACGCGATATTATTGATACAATGAAAATTGATGCGAATGTAGAAATACCCCTTCTTAAAGTTGATGGAGGTGCTGCAAACAATGATTATCTACTAGAATTCCAAGCAGATATTCTAGGTGTTAAAGTAGCCCGTGCTGAAAATCTAGAGACGACAGCATTAGGTGCTGCATTTTTAGCAGGTCTTGCTACTGGTTACTGGAAAAACTTGGATGAACTAAAAAATCTAAATACAGCAGGAAAACTATTCGTTCCTACGATGGAAAAAGAAGAACGAGAAAAACTTTATAAAGGTTGGAAACGTGCGGTAAGAGCTACACAGATTTTTGCAGAGGAATAGAATATAAATACTTCCTCATAAAATGCTACAAATAATCATTGGAATAGTAACTGCAGTTTATATATTCATATCAGACCATAAAAAGACCATAAAAAGACCATAAAAAATAACCATCTTTACTTTAGCCGAGTAGATGGTTATTTAGTATAATCTTAAACACGAGTCACCGTCTTTTAAGTTAGTCGTAATGTTTTCTAAAGTAATAGACTGAAGAAAAATATTACGAATAATTTATACTACGATTACTATAATTTCTACGAACGTAGTAAGTTAAGAAATTATTAGTAAAGTCAGTGCAAATGGTACCCTCTTTATAAATTTATTTTAACACAAGTAAAATTTATACTCAATTATTTAGCAGATTTAAGAAATTATATAGGCGTTTACTCGTAACCTATAACTAGTCTTAAAATGGTTTTAAATCCCCTCATTTTCCTTTGTAACTCATTCAAATTTCTGATATAATCAGAGATAGAGAGAGAAGTTAGGGCGTATAATACTTCCGATAAAGATTGCGGTAGTCGTTTATTTTTCAAAGTCGAAGACTGAAGAAAAATATTACGAATAGCGTATGCAACAGGAACTTAAAAAGCAGGTACTAAAAGTTTAGTATCTGTTTTTTCTAGTTCCCACTGCTGCGACTACAACTTTACGAAAGGGGATGATTCTTATGCTCATAAGTATCACAATCTTGAAGAAAGGAGTAGACTTTTGTCAGTATTTGAGGCGTTACAACTAATGATTAATTTTTCTGGACTTATTGTCGCAGTATTAGCTTTAGTTGTATCTATAATCGTACTTAAAGACAAAAAATAACCATCTTTAGCTTTGACGAGATAAGATGATTATTTTTTAAAAATAACTTTATCGAGTCGCCGTCTTTAAAACGGTGCCCTCTTTATAAATTTATTTTAACATAAGTCTAAATATAAATCAAAAATTTTGTTAGATAATTTATAGAACATCTTATTTTCAAAATTCAATAACTTTAGAAAAACAATAGACCTCAAGATTCAAATGATTTTTGAGGTCTATTGCTTACAAATATAATTTTAACTACTTTCCTAATTTAGAAAATTGGCTTAATAATACATCAGTATCCTTAGAGTTATCACTTTTAATTAATCCTGTGTCTATTTTTCTAAATAAAGCATTAAAAATTATTAATTTTTCTTCCTTATCTACTTCTTTCCCATCTTGAATTAATGCTTGATAAAATCTTGCTATCTCTTGATTCTCTTAACCTAGCAATTCTTCATACAATTTCTTATCTAAATCTTTAAACACATTGAATACTACTTTTAAATCAGTATTAAGGTTTTCTTTTAAGAATTCCCTAACTTCAGCTACTGCTATCTCAGCAGCAAGATCATTTGGAAATCTAAATTCTCCCGTACTTATACAGCAAAAAGCAATACTCTTAAGATTATTCTCTAAAGCAAGTTTTAAAGAGTTTCTATAACATGATGCAAGTAGTTCCTTATCATCATCTTCAACAATACGATATATTATTGGCCCAACAGTATGAATAACATGTTTAGCTGGCAAGTTATATCCTGCTGTTATCTTAGCTTGCCCTGTTTTTTCAAAACTTCCTTGTGCTTTTATAATATCATCACATTCTTTTCTAAGTTGTAGTCCTGCTTGCGTGTGAATGGCATTATCGATACATCTGTGCAGAGGAATTAAACATCCTAATAGAGCCTTGTTCGCCGCATTAACTATTGCATCTACTTTCAATGTTGTAATATCGCCTTGCCATAGGTAAATATTTTCATCGATTTCAGTTAAATCTTCTAATCTTGTTATTCCTTTAGCATTTAGAATCTCTTGTAGATACTCATCTTGAACTTCATAAAATTGGCTCGGTAAATCCGACACTTCCCATGTGTTCATCAATGATCTAAATAAATCTTTCTTTTCTTGTTCCGTTTCTGGTATTTCTATTTCTGAATTTAGTGTTTTTATTAAAAAATCTAGTTTTTCCATGTTCTAAATACTTCCTCCATATCGCTTGTTATTATTATATACCCTACTCAGATACGTGTCTATTATAAAGTCACACTATAATTTTTTAGAGACTTAGTAGGCAACTCTAAATTTTAAAAAATGTTATATGAGAACTCATTTACACAGTGATGTATTGATATAAAAATTCGACTTCAGAAGCCAGGGTTTAAATCCTAACTTATGAAGTCGATATATTTTATTTTATTTTTGTTTACGACGTTTTACATAAACAGTTAATCCTACTAAGACTAGAACTGCTATTCCAGCGTAAGCTGTCGCATTATTATCTAATCCTGTTTTTGCTAATAGTGAATTAGATTTTGAAACTTTTCCGAAATCTTCATCTACATTAAATGTATTTTCCTTCTTAGCTTCTTTTCCAACAAAACCACCTAGAATATCTTTGATTGATTTTTTAGAAACTTTTTTCTCTACTTCTTTTAACGCTTCTAATGCTTTATCTACTTCTTCTTGAGTAGTAGTTGCTGAAGCCAATAGTTCTTGTGCTTTTTGAACTGCATCTAAATAAGCTTTCTTATCTTCTGAACTTGCATTTTCAAAACTATCTTTCTCTTTAACCTCTGCTAAATGACTTAGTTGTTCATTTAGTTTTTTCTTGTCTACTTTCGGTGTTTTTGATTGAGGTTTATTTCCTTCTCCTCTTGGAGTTTCAGCTGCCGGTTTTGGATCTTCTTTCTTAGGTTCTCCAACTGCTGGTTTTGGCTCCTCTTTCTTCGGTTCTTCAGCTGTTGGTTTTGGCTCCTCTTTCTTCGGTTCTTCAGCTGCTGGTTTTGGCTCCTCTTTCTTCGGTTCTTCAGCTGCTGGTCTTAGATCTTCTTTCTTCGGAACTTCTACTTCTTTACCGTCAAGAACATTTTCAGCTTGTTGTAATTTTTCTAACACTGCTTTAACTTCTTCTACAGTTGCATCTTTGTTATCAAGAACTGCTGTCGCTTCTTTTATAACATTTACGAAATTATCTTTTTTATCTTGTCCAGCATTTTTGAATTTAACCTCAGTTTGAAGTTTTTCAGTTTCTTTTAATTTTTCAATTAATTTAGCTTTGTCTACTTCTTTTTTAACTTCTGATTGCTGTGAATTAGCTAATGTTACTTTAGCTGTGTTTAGACTTGCTACCGCAGTATTTACTTCTTCTTGAGTTGCATTTTCGTTTTCAAGAACTTTCTTAGCTGATTCTAATGCTTTGTTATATGCATCTTTAGCTTCGATAATTGCATTTTTGTACTCTTTAGTTTCATCTAATGCTTTATCCGCTTCTATTGCTTTTTGAAGCTCTTCTTTATTCACTTCTGCTTTCTTCTCTACTGGAACATCTTTTGGAGTTAATGCTACGAAGTTACTGAAGCTATCAGTAGTAAATGTTATCTTACCATCTGCATAATTAACACTACTTACAGCTGTTAATTTCCCATCTTTTTCATAGAAGAAGCGCTCTGGAGCTTTCGCTAAATCTAAAGTTGTCGCTCTATTACCAGAAACTTTAACTTCTTTCCCTGTTTCATCTACAATATGAATTCCAAAGTATTCGACATCATATTTGCTTAAGTCTACATTACCTTCTGTTAATTGTTTTTGAATATTTGTTTTCTCTTCTGCAGTTGGTTCTGTTACAACAAGTCTATAATTATTATAAAGTTTTTTCTCAGTGAAATCTACATTACCTTGCGCTTTAGAGTTCTCAGTAGTTCCTACACTTGCTACTTTTTCTGCAACATTCAGAACAACTTGTTTCTTATTGTGCCCATCTTTTACTGAAAATTCAAAGTTGTTTTCTGCTGGACTATATCCTTCAGGTGTTACTATTTGAATTGTATATGTTCCATTTTCTAAGTTTTTCTGGAAGGCATTTTTTCCATATAAACTTGTTGGAAGTAAAATCTTCGTACCATCTTGAGCTACTGCATAAACCTTTGTTCCTGCTGGAACTTGCTTATCAAAGCTGATTTCTGTAGCATTTCTACTGATTTCATCTACTCTAAATTCAACCTCTTTTGTTGGTTTATCTTTAGTTATTTCAAAGTCAACTTTTGATGGTGTAAGTAGTTTGTACTCTCCATCTACCAATACTACTTCAACAGTGTATTTTCCAAATGGTAATGCTTGGTATGTACGTTTATTTCTAGAGAAGTCTTCCCCTACGATTTCACCTTTTTCATTAGTAATTTTATAACGCAGACGACGTGAATTGTTTCCAGTTCCATCACCTTTCTTAACTTCTACTTCTAGACTTCCTTTACCGTTACCTTCAACATTCGATAAATTAATACTATCCTTGTTATCTGCAAAGTCTTTTACTTCAAAAGTAATATCTTTTAATTCTACGCCTTCTGGAATTGTGTAACTCCCATCTTCATTTGCTGCAATAGTATTTTTACCATAGCTTAATTTTTTGTAGAATACTCCACTTCCATCTTCTAGTACTGGATATGGTGTGAATTTACGAGTTGCTTCATCATAGTAACCACCATTAGCACCTGTGATTTTCGGAGCTTTTCTATCGATTACTACATTGAATGTTGTCTCTTGCATATCTGCACCACTTACTGCTGCACTATAAGAAACTACATATTGATATTCTCCATCAGGAAGAGGATTACCGTTATTGTCAACACCTTTCCAGTTTGTCATAGTTAATGATGTGTACTTCTTACCTGTATTATTGTAGAAGTTTTTATTACCAGAACCATTGCCATTTTGATAAAGTGGGTTCTTACGTTCTACATCATCTTTAGCGTATACTGAAAGTTTTAAGTTTTCAAAGTTACGGTAAAATACCCCTCTCATACCTATTTCATCATAATTCTCATCACCATTTGGCGAGAAGAAAATTTTATCAGTAAAGAATCTTTCACCAGTAACAGGATTCACATATGCTCCTGCTAGTGTTCTCTTATCTTTTTTATCTTCTTTGTAAGTTGTTAATACTCCTGTGAAGTTCATCTCTGTTAATGAATCCCAGTTATTAGGGTTAGAAGTATAACCATACTCATATGTTGGTTTTTCTCCGTTTTTCATAGAATATATTGGTTTTTCTAATACTGGTAGATTTTGGAATTGACCTTTAAATCCTACAAATGGAATATTAGCTTTTAATGCACTTTCTTCATCATAGAAAGTTACAAACCCTTCTAGATAATATCCATTAGTGAATACTTTTTCTAGTTCTTCTTTGAAGTTCGTAGCATCTACGGTAATTTCTACTTCTTTTTCACCTTTTGCTGGAACTTCTACAGTAGCCCAATCAGTCGTCAACAACTTCTTAGGAGTCATTGTAAGTTTACCATTCCAATCTACTCCAGCATCTTCACCATAATAATTATCTGTAGTTAGGTGAGCTGCATATTGTAAGTTTTGAGCTTTGTCTGATAGATTATGTAATACTAATTTAAAAGTAAATTTATCTCCAACATTTCCTAGAGAAACACTTCCGTAGTTGTTTTCTCCAGTCACATAAAGATCTCCATAAGCAGCTTTATTCGCATCGATTAACCCTGCACCTTGAAGACGTGGTGATCTATATGCTGTTGTATAAGCATCAGAATATGCCATTGGAGTCGCCGTACTCATGATTAATCTCTTCGCTAAGCCTTGAATTTCTTCTGCACTTAAGTTCGGGAATCTTTCTGATAATACTTGTTTCACAAGAGTTATAGCACCTGCAACGTGAGGTGAAGCCATACTTGTGCCACTATCTAGACCATATCTTCCATCATTATAAGATGATAAGATATCTCCTCCTGGTGCTGTTACGTCAGGTTTTAAGTATCCGTCAACACTCATTCCCCAACCAGTAGATTCATCAAATTCACCTTTTTTAGGATTGTCTTGTTTATCCCAAGCACCATTAAATGTTATTTTATATTCCCCTTCATGAGCAGAAAGTTCATTACCAAATTTGTAATAAGTTGTTACTACAGGGAAATCTTTATCTTGTCCATTTAACGTTAAATTATAAATAGTATCTCCTTCATTGAAGTAGATTACCGCTCCAGCTGCTCCGTATTGTTTAGCTAGTTTAACTTTTTCTTCAAAGCTATTACCACCACGTTGGATAAGGGCAATTTTTCCAGTTAAATCTTTATCAGCGTAGTTCTCCGCTTTACCAACTCCTACATATACATAATCATATGCTTTTTTCTCGAATTGTTTAGTGTAACTGAAAATTGGCATTTTTCCATTATCGAAATCAGCGTTGTCTTTAAGCTGCTCGATATTCGCCACTTCTCTGTTAAGAACGCTGTTGCTTATGTTCGCTACAGAAATCGCATCTTCAGAAACCGATGGTCTTCCTACAGTTCCATAATCTGGATTAGCTGCACTTGGATTTGTTTGTCCACTAGCGAAGAACGCATTATTTCCTGCCGCTGCAACTATATTAACACCAGCTTTTTTCGCAACATCCATCGCACGAACTAAACCGTCACCTACTTCTACTACTGAACCAGCTGGCGAACCTAAACTAAGATTTATCGTATCTGCACCTAGTTTAATAGCATCTTCTATAGCTTTTGTATAGATATAAGACTCTGTTCCTGAATTTTTAGTATCTGAGAATACACGCATAAAAATCAACTGCGCTTCTGGTGCTATACCTGTTACGTAATCACCATTTGTAAATTTCTCTTTAGGATTACCTACAGCAGTCCCAGCAACGTGCATACCATGTGATTTATAAGCACTTTGTTTAATATCATTATTCCAATCGTTATAGTTAAATGCAAATGGTAATTTTTCACTATACCACTTACCGTAGTCTATACCCGCTTCTTTTTTTATTTTTTCAATTTCATCTTTAGATTTATATTTAGACTTTGAATTATCAGATAATCTAAGTACTGGATGATTCGGATCAAGTCCTGAATCTAATACTGCGACAACTTTCCCTTGTCCCCTATATCCTTTATTCCAAAGAGGTTGTATATTAATAAGATTATAGCTGTCTAAAGCTTTAGAAAAATCATTAGCCTCATTACTTTCTTTCTTCTCTTCTTTGCTCGCTACATTTTCTGGTTTATTATAGCTGACACTCATTTCAACAGTATCTACGAAATCTAACTCTTGAATTTTTTTGGCATTTGAGAATGTAGTTTCTAAAGCAAAACCATTCATCAATGTATCGTATTCAAACAGTTTCTCATAATCGATACCTTTATCTTTAATATCTTTTAATGCCTTTTCCCTAGGCGCTTTTGTTGATTCGGTAACTTCTTTAATTCCTTCCTTTGTTTTTAACTTATTAGGATCAACATCACCCTTTAACTTGACAATAACTTTTACTTTATCATCATTTTGAAACTTATGTTCTTCACTTTTTGAAACATTCGATAACTCATCTTTTTTTTCTTCTTGAGCCAGTGTTACTTTTGATGATACTCCATAATTAAATGTACTGATATTTCCTAGTAGTAGTGCTGTACTTAGCACACTTACTGCTGTTTTTTTAGCCAGTTTCATTCCTTCATCTCCTATCTTTTTAAATATATTTAAAGCATATTTCTATATTTTAACATAAAATTTCTGAAAATCAAAATTAATATTCAGATATAAAAAGGAAAACCACTGATTTATATTAGGATTTTAATTATCTTTTATTGTTTTTTATATACTAAATGCCAACCAAAGTTTGTCATCACTATAATTTATAATACATCATCCTTTAATTTTCCAAACTATACTAAAGTATGATAAAATATAAACTAATTAAAAAATATAGTTATGGCGGAGGTAGAATGAAATATTTAACTAGTGAAGAAGTAACTAAAGCGAAAAAAAATATTAGTGAAATAAAACCTTATAAAACTACTAAAGAGATTATCTTTTCTAATATTTTTACTTTTTTCAATGCTATGAACTTAGTTTTAGCAACATTTATAGCTACAACACTTAGATTTGAAAATATGCTATTTCTAGGTGTAATTACTATAAATACTGCGATTGGTATTTTTCAAGAAGTTCGTTCGAAAAATGCCCTTGAGAAGTTGAGTTTACTAGGTAGAAGCAAATACCGAGTAAACCGTGATAATGAAATAATAAATATAGATTCTGAGGAAATCGTCCTTGGGGAATATCTACACTTAAATCTCGGTGATCAGGTTCCTGTTGATGCCGAAATCATTGAAGGTAGTATCGAGGTCGATGAATCACTATTAACTGGTGAAAGTGACAATATCTTTAAGACTACTGGTGATAAAGTAATGAGTGGTAGTAATGTAGTTAGTGGTAGTTGTTTAGTGCGAGCTGTTGCTGTTGGAGAAGATAGCTATATTAATAAACTTGCTAAAAGTACTAAAGAATTTAAAAAATATCCATCTAAACTTCGTGACTATATGGATAAAATCTTAAAAGTTATATCTATTCTATTAGTTCCTGTCGCAATTATGCTGTATATGCGTGGATCTAGTCTGGGACGTGGTTATGTAGAAATAGTCTTGCGAAGTGCTGGAGCTTTAGTAGGTATGATTCCTGAAGGTTTAATCCTGCTTGTCAGCGTCTCTCTTGCAGTTGCTGCGATGAAACTTGCTAAAAAGAAAGTTCTAGTTCAAGAATTATACTGCGTGGAAACTCTTGCTAGAGTTGATGTTCTTTGTTTCGATAAAACAGGAACTATCACTACAGGTAATATGAATGTTGTAGAAATTAATGACGAAGTTGCAGAAAAATTATCAAGTTATCTTGCATATTTTGATGATGAAAATGCAACATCTAAAGCTTTAAAAAATTATCTAATGTGTGAAAAACAATGGAATGTAGAAGAATTAGGAGCCTTTTCTAGTAAAAATAAATATTCATTTATAAAACTAAAAAACGGTGGAACATATTTCTTCGGGGCATATGAATTTTTAGGCTTCTCATCTGAAATGGATGAATATTATGAGAATCTGAAAAAAGAAGGTTATCGAATTTTATCGCTAGCCTATACTGAAGACAGTACAAACATCCCTACTAATATGAAACTTGTAGGCCATGTAGTTCTATCAGATGAAATAAAAGAAAATACAAAAGAAACATTCAAATACTTTGAATCACAAGGTGTTGAAGTAAAAATAATCAGTGGAGATAACCATATAGCCGTGTACGGTGTCGCTAAGAAAGCTGGTTTCAAAGAAGATGCTAAGGCTATCAATATGACTAAAGTGACTGATGAGGAGTTTGAGAAAACTGTTCTTGAGAATGACATTTTCGGACGTGTTACCCCTGAACAAAAACAAAGAATGGTGGCCGTATTACAAAAAGCCAGTAAGACTGTCGCTATGAGCGGTGACGGTGTTAACGATGTTCTTGCTTTGAAAAAGGCTGATATTAGTTTTGCTATGAATGGTGCTACCAGCGCTGCAAAAAGCGTATCAAATATCGTATTTTTAACAGATGACTTCGGAGTATTCTACGATATACTTATGGAAGGTCGTCGTGTTATTAATAACATTCAAAAGGTAGCTTCACTATTCCTAACAAAGACATTCTTCTCGATTGTCTTCTCAATACTTAGTGTAATCTTTGCCTTGGAGTTTGCGTTTATACCGATTCAATTTACGATAATTTCAGCGATAACAATCGGTATTCCATCCTTCTTCCTAACTTTTGAAGCAAATAAGGAAAAAGTAAGCAATAACTTCATGAAGGACATACTGACAAACGCTGCGATCGGTGGTGGTATTTTAGTAGCTACAGTACTACTGACAAACTTTGCTATCATAGACAATTCACAAGCGAAATTCATCTGTTTCCTTCTTGCGTTAATAAATGGACTATGTATGGTTGCGAAGGTCAGCTTACCTCTTAACAAATATAAAGTTGCACTACTTTCTATGTTAAGTATAGCTGCAATTATAGGTGTGGGAGTTAATATATTTATCCTGAAAAATCACTTTACACCATTAGTATTTTCTCAAGTAATTTATATAATTATTCTTGGATTAGTGATTTCGACAGTACACTTCTTTACGAGAAGAAAAGTGAGAAAATAGAATTTATCGCTTATTTATCGCTCACTTAAGATTATGAATATCATCTAAACACCGATATAATAACTTTTCAAAAGAGTATAACAAAACCCTAGACTTAGTTAATTCCAAATCTAGGGTTTATTTTTTTATTCTTCGTAAGAAGGTTTTTCTTTTGATTTTTCGTCTTCTAGGTCTTTTTCTTCAACCTTTTCAACTTTATCTTCTTCGTTTTTAGCTTCTTCTTGAGCTTTTTTCTCAGCTTCTTCTTTGGCTTTACGAGCTTCTTCTTCGTAGTATTTCTTATTAACTACTTTATCCAGTTGTTCTGCTTCTCTTTGATCTAAGTCTTTTGGCATTTTTCCAAATTGGTAAAGAGCAACGATTTCTTTTCTATCGATTGTTTCAACTTCGATAAGTGTTTGTGCAATAAGTTCTAATTGTTCTCTGTGAGTTTCAATAATATGAAGAACTTTTGAGTAACATTCGTTAATAATTTTACGAACTTCTTTATCAATTTCTTTCAGCATTTCTTCTGAGTAGTTACCGATACTTGAAAGTTGACGTCCACCATATGGATCGTGGAATGGAGCTTGCATTGGTCCTACAGCCTCACTCATACCGTATTCTGTAACCATCGCACGAGCAATAGCTGTTACTCGTTCGAAGTCATTGTGAGCTCCTGTAGATACTTCGTTAAAGAAGATTTGCTCTGCAGCACGTCCACCAAGTAGTCCACAGATTTTGTCGATTAAATCTGTACGAGTTTGGAAGTATTTTTCTTCTTCCGGAATCATAAGGTTATATCCACCAGCATCACCACGTGGGATAATAGTAACTTTTTGTACTTTATCAGCACTATCAAGTACCATACCTACGATTGCATGACCTGCCTCGTGGTAAGCTACTAAGCGTTTTTCTTTTGGAGTGTATACTCTACTACGTTTAGCTGGACCACCGATTACTCTGTCCATTGCTTCATCTAAGTCTTCTTTTTCAATATTAGATTTATTTTCACGAGCTGCTAATAATGCCGCTTCGTTAAGGATGTTAGCAAGATCCGCACCAGAGAATCCTGGAGTTTTTTCTGCTAATGAACGAAGATCAACACCTTTAGCGAGTGGTTTGTTTTTAGCATGTACTTTAAGAATAGCTTCACGACCTTTTACATCAGGTGTAGAAACTTTAATTTGTCTGTCGAAACGTCCTGGTCTTCTAAGGGCGTTATCTAATACGTCAGCACGGTTAGTTGCTGCAATTACGATAATACCTTTTTCACCATCGAATCCATCCATTTCAACAAGAAGTTGGTTAAGAGTTTGTTCACGTTCGTCATTTCCTCCACCTACTCCGCTTCCACGTTTACGTCCTACAGCATCAATCTCATCGATGAAAATGATACATGGCGCATTTTTTTCAGCTTCTTTGAATAGGTCACGAACACGACTTGCTCCAACCCCTACGAACATCTCAACGAAGTCAGATCCTGAGATTGAGAAGAATGGTACTTTCGCTTCCCCTGCTACAGCACGAGCTAGTAAAGTTTTACCAGTCCCAGGAGGTCCCTCAAGTAGGACACCTTTAGGAATTCTAGCACCCATCTTAGTGAATTTACGGTGATCTTTTAAGAACTCAACCATTTCAGCAAGTTCTTGTTTTTCTTCATCAGCTCCAGCTACATCAGCGAATGTAACTTTTGCTTCTCCACCATCGATTTTTTTAGCTTTAGATTTTTGGAAGCTCATTACTTTACCTCCACCGCCACCTTGCATTTGTGACATAAAGAAAACTAATAGCCCCATCATTAAGATAAATGGAATAATGTTACCTAAAAATGATAAGATTGCACCAGTTTTTTCAGCTGGTTTGTATTCTACAACATTTAGTTTTCCATCTTTAGCTTTTTCATTAATTTGTTTTTGTACTTCAGAATCAGATGCTGCAACTACACTCTCGAAGTTCTTATTACCATCTGTATAAGTACCTTTAACATTGTAGTTCTCATCTTTTCTTTGTAGACTTATTTCTTTAACCTTGTCGTCTTTAATAGTCTGAACAAGTTTAGCATAGTCTATTTTTTCAGTTGTCCCAGGTAAGTCTTGCTGCCAATAAGCAAATAATCCAATCGCAATAACGATTAACGCAAGCATACCAAGGATAGGGTTTTGCCTTTTTTTATTATTCATATAGACAATCTTCCTCCTATCATTTTTCTAAACATAATTTATTTTACCATATGTAACTAAAGTTTGACTAATATTTTGACCTTTTTTGATTAAAATATTATTATGAATAAATTTCTTCTTTTAGAACACCGATATAAGGCAAGTTTCTATATCTTTCATCGTAGTCTAAACCAAATCCTACTAAGAATTCATTTGGTGAAACTATACCGATGTAATCAGCTTCAACATCAACTACACGAGTTTCTGGTTTATCTACTAATGAAGCACATGCAACAGAAGCTACTTTTCTTTCTTTTAAGTTTTCGATAAGTGCTTTAAGAGTCCTTCCTGTATCTACGATATCTTCAACGATAATTACGTGACGTCCTTCAATATCCATTCCGCAATCTTTTTTGATTTTGATTACACCAGAAGATTCAGTTCCTCCGTGATAACTAGATACATCCATAAAGTCAGTAACTACGTGAATGTCAATGTGTTTTAAAAGTTCTGCCATAAAAGGTAATGCCCCTTTTAATGTACAAATTAGAACAGGACACTTGTCTGCATAATCCTCTTCAATTTGTTTAGCAATTCTTTTACTAGCAACTACGATGTCCTCATGTGTAAATAGAACTTTCTCGATATCTTTTAATAAATTTTCCACTGTTTTATCCTTTCGTGTTTATGTAATAATCATATTTTTTATTTTTGTTAACTTTAGTATTTATTCCTAAAACTCCTAAAATCCCATCTTTATTGCGAATTACTGGAAGAGTATCTCTGAGTTCTTTCGGGATCTTTTCATCGATAAAAAGACGTGAAAGTTTTTTGCTAACCTTACCTCTTTGAATTCTATCGCCATCCCTCTTAGTCGTAACTATTAAAGGCAAATCTTCTTTATTAAATCCGACTTCAGATGAGTTATTAGTTGTCGTTATTAAAAAATTACTCTGATGAAATGTATAAACTTTAGTAATATCCACTTCATCTATTATTAATTCTATCTTATCATTATAACATTTTTTTTCGATTTTATGAACATAAATACTATCATATTCGCTAATAATTTTTAAATTATTCTTCAAATCATAACTTTTATTGTTATTTCTATTTTTCAAGTCTTCTATTATTGTAAAAAGAGCTCTTTGTTTCACATCAAAAATACCGAAATTATTTGCTAATATATCTCTTAGTAAAAAATAAACTTCTTCTTTAGTATTTTTTAATAGTTTTTCTTTATCTAGCTCAACTTTACCATCTTCTGTCGAAATAACATAATCATCTTTTACTTCTAATACTTTATTTTTCAACTCAACATTAATATTTTGATAATAACTAGAAAAATTAATTAAATTATCAAAACTCGCAGCATTCACATCGTTCAACAATGGTACAATGTTATACCTTATATTATTTCTAGTATAATCAGTATCAAAGTTTGTTGAATCAACATAGTATTTCAAGTCATATTTATCAGCATACTGCTCAAGATCTGCTTTTAATACATTTAATAATGGACGATAAACTTCTAAGTTTCCTATAGTCGTCTTCCCTTCTATCATCAAGTTATAATCCATACTGCGCCCACTAAGGAGCCTCATAAGGATATTTTCTACCTGATCATTTTTATGATGAGCAGTTATTAACTTCACACCACCTTCTAATGAAGACATCTCCTCAAAAGCATCGTAACGTAGTTTTCTTGCAAGCATTTCCTCTGATGTGTGACTATCTCTTACTAAATCTTTCATATTTAGCTCTTTTTTGTAGAATTTAACATTGTAATGTTTTACAAAGTTTTCTACAAACTCCGCTTCTTCATAAGACTGTTCTCTTAGGCCGTGATTTATATGGAACGCCACTAATTCTTTATAACTCTCTTTATGCTTTGTAACAAGCAAATGAAATAAAGCTATAGAGTCTACTCCTCCTGACAGACCTAGTGCTATTTTATCAGTTTTTTGCCATAAAATATTAATGTCCATCTAGATAACCTCTTTCTTGAAGTTCTTTCTTAATTTTTTCAAACTTAGCTTCAGCTTGCCTTGTAGTCGCAATTATATCCTCTAGCAATCCTTCTGGTGCGGGAGGAATTTCTTTTTTCTCTTCTTTCTCCTCAGATAACTCAGTAATATTACTCTTCTTACCTTTCCCTACAGAAATTTTCATATTTCCTATAAATTGAAGTTTTTTCAAGTCTTTTAAAGTTTTTGTCTCCTGTTTAGGTTCCTGATTTCCTTCCTTCGCTTCTTGTTTTTTCTGAACTTCAGGTTGTTCTTTAGCTTCTTTTTTTATTGGTGACTTCGGTTTATTTTTCTTTTTATTCTGTTTTTCTTTAGAGTTTTTCTCTACTTTTTTCTTGTCACCTTCAGCTTGTTTCAACTCTTTTTGTGTTAAAATCACTAAAGAGTCCTTTGTACTTTTCTCCTCGGCTTTAATAACAAAACCAACAGAAAAAATCTCCTCTAGCTTCTTCTTTTTACCTATAAACATGTTTTCCTTTGGTAAAAATGCATCTTTGCCATTTTCTAGTTTTATATATAATCCTTTGCTTTCAACTTTCGTTACCTTACCTGCAACTTTACTCATTTAATCACCTCACTATCCCCTAGTATAAACTACATATTTTTTATAGTTTTAACCTCTTAAATCATTCCTATTTATTTCACTTAAATATTATACCACACTATATTCATCTATTGAAATATCAAAGATAATCTAGAGTAATTGTATAACTCGCTATACTTTATCCCTTCGCAACTAAAAAACACCAACTTCAAAAAGGTTATTCTTCTGAAATCAGCGCTCAATTATTAAATCTTCTTCTAAATAATGTTATGTTAACTATCTCTAGTAAAAAACACTACTAATCTTTATTATACCATAAAAATAAAGATTTTATCAGTCTTTATTTTTTATAGTTTTTATGTTATGTTAAAGTTACTAAAGGGGTTGTATCGACAAAACCTTGTTTCTTAAGAAATCATGTTTTTTGAGCCACTCCAACTTATTTCATAGTAAATACGCGACATGCGATTTCAGGGAGGTCACTATGTTAAACGCAGAAAAAATCAAAAAAAGATTTTACATATCTCTAGTATTCTATGTTTTATTTGGTATCGCACTATTGTTAGTATTGGATAGCGCAGTTAGTCCGAACTTTACACAAGAATATAAAACTATATTATCAGTGATTAAATTTGTTTATATTATTTTGCCTGCCGGGCTATCTTTAGCTCTAACTAACTATATAAATAAAAACACTAAAAATGTAGAAAAATAAAAAATAACACTATCTACAACTAGTTAGTGAGTGACTCAACAAAATCTTGTGTCTTAAAAGATCATACTTTTTGAGTCACTCCATATTAATAGTAAATACGCAATACGCGATTTCAGGGAGGTTGCTATGGTAAACGCAAAAAAAATAAAAAAAAGATATTACATATTTCTAGTATTCTATTTGTTAATTGTTCCAGCAGTGTTTTTCATGTTTGATAACGTGGTTAGTCCAGATTTTACACATAAATACAAAACCATATTATTTGTGATTAAACTTTTTTTTATGAATCTACCTATATTGTTGGCTTTGATTATAAATAACTATATAGCTAAAAAAACTAAAAACGTAGAAAATAACACTCTCCAAAACTAGCTAGCGAGTGACTCGATGAAATCTTGTTTCTTAGAAATCAAGATTTCCGCGTCATTTCTATAGCTAAAAGAGCGACTCAAAATTACTTTTGAATCGCTCTTCTTTATTTATCCGTTGTAACAGTTTATTATTTCAAATAACTTGCTACGAATTTCTTCGTTTGTTGAATGTCCTAGCATTGATTTCAACTCTACTAGTTTTTTATCTAGTTCCTCAACATCAATGTCTAAGGTTGTATTTTTATAGATCATTTGGTTATCAGTCTTTTCGCTACTTTCGTAATCAAGTGATAACTCTTCATACATTTTCTCACCAGGTCTTAGTCCGATTTCTTCGATATCTATATCTTTATACGGTTCTAATCCTGATAATTTAATTAGGTTTGTTGCAAGATCTATGATTTTCACAGGTTCTCCCATGTCTAATAGGAAGATTTCCCCTTCACTTGCGTAATACCCAGCTTGTAGTACTAATTGTGCTGCTTCTGGAATCGTCATAAAATAACGAATAATATTTCTATGCGTAATAGTGATAGGTCCACCTTTTTTTATCTGTTCTTTAAAAATAGGAATTACAGAACCATTAGAACCTAATACATTACCAAATCTAACCGCAGCAAATTTCGTTTTATACTTATTACCTTTTGATTGTAAGATAATCTCTGTTAAACGTTTCGAAGCTCCCATCGCATTCGTTGGATTTACAGCCTTGTCAGTAGAAATCATAATAAATCTTTCTACTTCTTTTTCAATCGCCACATCCATAACATTTTTCGTTCCAAAAACATTATTTTTTATCGCTTCTTGTGGACGACGTTCCATTAAAGGAACATGTTTATGCGCTGCCGCATGGAACACTACATCAGGTTTATACTTATCAAAAACCTCGATTAAAGCAGCTTTTTCACGAATACTTACTATTTCAGAAATATATTGTATATCCTCATATTCCTTACTGTGTGATTTTTCAAAATCTAAATCACGCTCTAGCATGTATAATGCATTCTCGTTAACATCTACTAAAACAAGTTGACTAGGTTTGAATTTGAATATTTCTCGAACAATCTGGCTTCCGATTGAACCACCAGCACCAGTAACAAGAATACTCTTTCCTTTAATATATGAACGAATCTCACCTTGAGACAGTTTCACTTCACCACGTCCTAATAAATCTTCGATAGACACGTCTTTTAAGTGTTTAGAAATACTCTCTCCATCTTCAACTGCAATACCTGAGCTCATTACTTTAACAGTAACATTCGCTTCTTTTAGTACGTTTAATATTCTATTTTTATTATAAGCACTGATCGAAGGAATAGCTAAAAATACTTGTTCTACATCATATTTTGGAATAAGATTCAACATATCATACGTTGTTCCAACAACAGAAACTCCACTAATTACAGAATTTTTTCTGTTATCATCGATAAGCCCAACTACATTCGCACGGAAAATATTATTTTTAGACAATTCTTTTAATAAAATGTAACCCGCGTCTCCTGCACCTATTATAAATGTATTCTTATAAGAATTAGCTCCATATTTACCCGCTTCTCTTTCTCTTAAAGCACGATAAAGCATTCTTATAAACATCATTCCTGCGATTATTAATAGCGGTGAAAAAATCGCAAATCTAACATTTGAAAATGTATCAGGTAGCATATATTGGTATAAAATACTAGTTACTAAATCTCCCAGCACTACCGAGAAACAGATATTTACTATTTCATTTACACCTAGGTATGACCATAGTGATTTATTAGTACCAAATAAATAAAAACTAGCAGTATAAATTACTAAAGAAATCACTACAAACTCTATTATTTCTATGTGATGTTCATTCAACATAGAAAATGGATCCGAAGCCTTACCTAAAAATATCGATGCTACTACACCAAATATTACCGTCAATAAATCAAGTGCTATAATTAACTTAAATCTATGATTTATATATATTTTTGATGAAAATAATTTATCCATAACATCTCCTACTAATTCATTAAATGAGTAAAGGGAATAGTTCAAAGAATTAACATAAAATTTAACAACTATCACCCTTTTACAATAGTTTATAGATAATTACGCTTTGAAATAATAGCGTTGCATTTATCTAATAAACTTTGAGGGGAACGACTTAGATACCAATATTTTTTAATCAAGTTCACAAGTCTTCCCCCAAGCTCTTCTATCATATTTTAAAATAATCTGTAACCAAAGTACCCTGCAGCTGCAATTATTATAAGTAATATTACAATACTGATTTTTCGGGTTTCTTCAATTACTTTTATCTCTACTATCTTTTGAACTATTAATATCGTTATAGCTACAAAAATTGCTATATTTTTTGTATTTTTATTTTCTATAAACATAGTTCCTATTATTATAGCTAAACTGAAAACTGTTATAAGCATATTAATAGCTAAAAACATCATTTTTTTATCTGACATAATTATTTTTTCCTTATCTTGATTGTTACTTTAACAATCGGCGTATCTGTAGCTATCCTTATATTTTCTTTTGGATATATTTTCAAGTTACTACGCTCTTCTGTTTCTTCTTTAACATCACTTAAGTCAACATCAACGAACATCTCACTTATTCTCGCCAATTCATTAGCATCCTCTGCTCTAATCGTCACCTTAGCAACATCAGCAGTAGCACTAACTAATTCAAATCCCGAAGGTAAACTACCTATAGTATTCACTTCTAATGGGACTTCTTTTTCGATATTTTTTAGTTCAATACTCATAAGCGTCGAATTTGGCTCTATTTGAATATCTTCTATCTTGTTATAATCACTATCATAAGCTACTAATTTAGCCTCTTCTCTAGTGTTTCTATTAATTTTCGTACGAGTATCGCTCTCAGCTCGAACCTCATTTATTCTATTCAGACTCTCGATTGCTCCAGAAATTTTAACAGTTTCATTCGTAACGCTAAGTTTATCTACTTCATATCCAATCAATAGTCGCTCTTTTTTAACTATTGGCGTAACTTTAAACTCTCTAGTCGCTTTTTCTCTAATAGATATCGTTATTATAGAAGGTTCTGCAGTCCCATCTACCCCCTTTTCCAAGCCATCTATTTCAATCTTAACTTTTTGATCATCACCTATTTGAGCATTTCTAAGATTCAACTTCGCTTTAAAATTCTTAGCGATACTTTCTTTTTGAACCTTTGTCTGTGATCCAGTTAATTTCACAGATACAGTATTAGGAATACCTACCACATACAATTTATCTTTATCATAATCAACTTCAAGTGGGATATCACTAACCCATGCAGTAGCATTATCGTTCGTACCACCTCCGAGAACTGAGAAGTTCTTGAAATTCTCATTAACTGATAAGAACAATAATATTGCTATTAAAAATGATATTAACTTTAACTTATTATTTTCTTTTAGTTGCATAATATCACCTCTTATTTAATTATTTTATCTTGCTGTTTCCAGTTTTTTGCTAAATATTTCGTTAAATCTTCTGTCGAAAAATCTGAAGTTAAAATTCCATTTTGACATACACTAATTTTCCCTGTTTCTTCTGATACAGCAATTACTATAGCATCTGTCACTTCAGATAGCCCTAAAGCTGCACGGTGTCTAGTTCCATAACTACTAGCTATAGACCTATTATCCGATAGAGGAAGCACACAACTTGCAGCTCGAATTTTATTTTCATCAATTATCATTGCACCATCATGCAAAGGTGTATTAGGAATAAAAATATTAACTATAAGTTCATTTGTTACCTCGGCATTGACTGTAATACCACTTTCCACATATTCATCAAGCCCTGTGTTATTTTCTAAAACTATAAGTGCTCCTACTCTTCGTCGTGCCATATGTCTTGATGAATCAACAACAGCTTTGATTATATGTTCAGCAGATTTTTTTTGTACATCTTTATAATTGATATTGAAGATATTTGATAGCTGTACTCTTCCTATGTATTCAAGAGCACGTCTTAATTCTGGTTGGAATATAATCATTATTCCTAGAACTCCCCAAGTAACTACTTGTTCGAATATATATGTCATCGTTTTAAAGCCAATAAAGTTAAAGAATATTTTCAATCCAATAACGATTAATATACCTTTAACAAGTTGCATACCACGAGTACCTTTTAATAAACTTAGCAATTTATAAACTAAGAACCAAACTAATAATATATCCAATAAATGAATAATTAGTGTTAGAGTACTTACTCCTGATAAGTATTCAGCTATCATAAATAATCTCCTTCCTTTGATTAATAATATCGTTAGCACGCAAGAACAACATATAATGCGTACAACAGTCCACTTTCAATTATATCATAAAATGCAAGTGTTGTGCCATTTTTATGGAAGAAAAAAGAAGATATTTTCAATAAATATCTTCAAAATTTAAAAATTATTATTTTACATAGTGTTTACTTATATCAAAATTACAATATCGTTATTATAAAACATCTTATATTTTATTTACAGATTTCATAAAAACCAACAATATACTACTAAAAAATGCTCTAACTATTTTCCATTTTTATATAGTTTGCAATATTATAATCTTGCGGATCTAATTCTATGTCATTTCCTAAAATTATATTCGCCACACTATAACCAATTATCGGACCTGTAGTTAAACCAGAAGAACCAAGACCACTAATCGCATAAACATTTTCTAATGTCGGAATCTCCCCAAAGAACGGAGAATAATCACTAGTATAGGCTCTAATTCCAACACGCTCATTTATTATTTCTGAATTTTTCAATTCACCTAAGAAGTTCTCTGCTTCTTCACCAAAAGCGTCAAGTTGCATTTTATCAACAGTTAAATCAAATCCCATGTCATTTTCATGTGTCGCTCCAACACTAACAACGCCTTTTTCAAATGGAATAATATCCAATTCACCCTCAGGCATAATAACCGGATAAGATCCTGTATTTTCATCAGAAACTTTATAATCTCTTAGTTGACCCTTTTGTGGACGAACATCAACATCAAAACCAAGAGGCTCTAATATATCTTTTAACCACGCACCAGTCGCAAGAACAACAGTATCAAAAACCTGTCCATTAATCTCGTATTTATCTCCCACAACCTTTAGACTAACTTTTTCCCTAACGACATTAGCTTTCGAAGCAGTAAGTAAAGTATTAACGAATCTCTCTCCTTCTACTCGTCCACCACCACTCGCGTACAATACATCTCCATTGTTATCGAAGCTAGGAATGATTTTTCGAACCTCTTCTTTTGAGATTATCTCTAAATTTCCTATCATCGGTGATAATTCTTTACGACTTTCAGCAAGTTCTTTTAACTCAGGTAGCTTATCTTCATTTTTTTTCAATAAATATACTCCACATTGTGAATAAAAATCAGTATTATAGCCATCAACCTCTAAATCTTTAACTAATTTCAAATAAAAATCCGCACCAAGTCTCGCCATCTTATACCAAGGTTTATTACGTCTTTTAGAAAACCACGGACTTATAATCCCAGCTGAAGCTTTAGTAGCTTGACCCAAACCATAATCAAAAACTACTATTTCATTTTTTTGTTCTTTTGACAAATAATAAGCACATGTAGCTCCTACTATTCCCCCACCTACTACTGCTATTTTCATAAGATACCTCGCTTTTTTTAATAAATCTACTAATTAAAATTATAACTCAAAAAAAATAGAGAGTAAACTTAAATTTTAAAGACAAATTAGTAAAAATTACCAACCAAAACTTCACCGAGGAAAATTTTATAAGCAAGATAGAATTTTTTTCTTATTCAAATTATTTTATGGACTTATAATTCATATCATATTATAATATTACATAAGTCTAGCGACTATTAAATTTTACTTTACAGGAGGTAAACTATGACTGAAATGAAATTAATACCAAGAAATGAAGTCGAAGAGAAATATACTTGGGATATGACTCTTCTATACAAAACTGATGAAGATTTTAAAGCGAGCCTTGAGAATATTAAAAAAGAAATCTTAGATTTCAAGGCTACTTACGAAGGAAAATTAGCGAATCATGCTACTTTAGATACTGCCGTTAAAAAATACGAAGAACTTTATGAAGAATACTATAAACTATCTCACTACGCTGAGTTACCAATGGCGGTGGATAGATTTAATGACAATGTAGTACAAAATGTAACACTTTTTGAAGATGTTTCTACTTTATGGGCAGGGAATTTAAGTTTCTTCGATACTGAACTTGTAGAACTAGATGAACAATTCATTAAAGATTTCGTGAAAAACTATCGTCCTGATTTAGAATATTACTTCAAAAAAATCGTTCAGGAGAAAAAACATACTTTAGCAAAAGAAGCTGAACAAGTAATCGCAAACTACGAGAGTCTTCCTGGTTACTACAATCTATATGAGGTAACTAAACATGAAGATATGCAATTCGACAGCTTTGAAGCAAATGGAAAAACTTTCGAAAATAGCTTTGTACTATACGAAAACTTACACGAAATGGATAATGATACTGAAGTGCGCCGTAATGCTGCGAAAAGTTTTTATAAAACATTAAATGCTTATAAAAACACTTCAGCAAATGAGTATATCTCACAAATCAAAAAAGAAAAAATGCTTGCTACAATGCGTGGTTATGATAGTGTTATCGACTACCTATTAGCTGCTCAAGATGGTAACCGCAAACTATATGATCGTCAAATCCGTACTCTCATGACAGATTTAGCACCTCATATCCGACGTTACATTAAGCTTCTAGCTCGCGAGCACAAAATTGAAGACATGCAGTTTGCAGACTGTAAGATCAACCTAGATCCAGATTTCGAAGTTGATATGACTATCGACGAGTCTCGTTCTTACCTTAAAAAAGCACTTGGTGTTCTTGGTGAAGACTACGTTAAAATGATTGATGAAAGTTATGACAAACGTTGGACTGACTTCCCTCAAAACATCGGAAAAAGTACTGGTGGATTCTGCGCAACAGTTCCAAATGTAGCTGGATTTATTCTACTTTCTTGGACTGGAAAAATGAATGAAGTTTTCGTTCTTGCTCACGAGCTTGGACATGCATATCACTTTATGAGTACAGGAAAACACCAAACAATGTTAAACAACGATTGCCCACTTTACTTCGTTGAAGCACCATCAACATGTAACGAGGTTATCGTATCTAACTACTTACTAAAAACTAACACTGATGCTCGTTTCAAACGTTGGGTTATCAGTAACATGATTAGTAGAACATACTTCCACAATATGGTAACACACTACTTAGAAGCTGTTTATCAAGATAGAATCTATAAAATGGTAGATAACAATGAAATGTTAACTGCTGATGTTCTTTCTGAAGTAAAACGCAACGTTATGGAAGAGTTCTTCGGAGATAGTTTAGTAGTTAATGAAGGTGCAGAGCTTACTTGGATGAGACAACCTCACTACTACATGGGACTATATCCATACACTTACTCTGCAGGATTAACAATCGGTACAGCTATCGCTAATAAGATTGATAATGACAGTTCTTATGCCGACACTTGGTTAAATGTTCTTTCTAAAGGAAGCAGCATGTCAGCACTAGATCTTTCTAAACTAGCAGGTTGTGATGTAAGTACTGATGAACCACTTAAAGAAGCTATTGCTTATGTTGGTCACCTAGTAGATGAACTTTACAACTTAACAGATGAATTAAATAAATAAGGAGTGACTCAAAAATCGTTATTTCGTAGAAATCGATTTTGTCGAGTCACCCTCGCACAGTTTATTAGATATCTAAAAAGCTTCTATAAAGCGAATTTAGATATCAATAAACCACTGCGTCTATGGGTTCTCATATGAACTTTGTTAAATTTTAGAACTTTTGGGGCAGCCTTTAATATTACTCTTATATTCTATCTAGTTTATCGAAACAGGCTTTTTCACATTCTATAACTGCACTGCGGAAATTCTTTTCTTCTAAAACTCTCACAGCCTCGATAGTACTTCCACTTGGTGAACATACATCATCTTTTAACTTACCTGGATGCTCTTTAGTTTCTAACACCATCTTCGCAGCACCCAAAACTGTACTTGCTGCAAGTCTATAAGCTACATCGCGTTTTAATCCATTTAACACAGCTCCATCAGCTAATGCTTCTATAAATAAATATCCATACGCAGGACCTGAACCACTTAAAGCTGTTAAAGCCTCCATATCTTTTTCCAATATTTCCTCGGCAATACCTAAATTATTTAAGAGGTATAATACTAATGTTTTTTCTTCAGCAGTTACTAAAGAATTAAATGTAACCCCTACGACACCACTCCCTATTTTTACTGGTGTATTCGGCATAATTCTAACTATTTTAGTTTCAGGAAGTTTCTTTTCTAAATCATTTATTTCGACAGCTGCAGCCATTGAAATAATAATCTTATTCTTCAAACTAAGGTTCACTTCATCCAGCACTGTTCCTACTAAATATGGCTTCACCCCTAAAAATACAATATCACTGTTTTCTACGACTTCTTTTAAACTATTACAAAATACAGCACCTGTTTCTTCTACAACATTTCTAGTACTTTTATCCGAAGAGTTTCTCACAAAAATATCAGTACTACTAACCTTACCACTTCGAAGTAATCCTTCTAAGATAGCTTTGCCCATATTCCCTACACCGATAAAACCTAATTTCATACATATTCCTCCTAAGTATTTGTTAATAATATTATATCATACTCCAAACCCTTATGTCTTAGACAAGTTCAATCACAACTATTTTAATATAAATTTAACTATGTTATACTTTTATAACAAGCAGTTATTCAAAGGAGTTTTATATGCACAGCAGTTGGGAAGAAATATTCAATAATTATCCAAAAATAGATGAACTAAACAACATGATAAAAAAAATTGACGAACAACGTCTTACTAAAACTATCTATCCACCAAAAGAACAGGTTTTTAGAGTTTTTGACCTGCCATTAGAAGATATTAAAGTCGTAATATTAGGACAAGACCCTTATCATAATCCTGATCAAGCATGTGGTCTAAGTTTTTCGGTAAACGATGATGTCCCACTACCTAAAAGTTTAATAAATATCTATAAAGAACTACATGATGACTTAGGTATTAAACCAGCAAAAACAGGAAACCTAGAATCTTGGTTCAATCAAGGTGTATTTTTACTTAATGCTGTTCTAACAGTAGAAAAAAATTCTCCAGCAAGTCATAGTAAAATGGGCTGGGAAAATTTTACGGATTACATAATTGAAAATATTTCAGAAAAAAATGAAAATATAGTTTTTGTTTTATGGGGAACTTATGCAAGAAGCAAAAATAAACTAATTGATTCTGCAAAACACAAAATTATTGAATCAGCTCATCCAAGTCCACTATCTGCATATCGTGGCTTTTTCGGAAGCAAAGTTTTTTCTCAAATTAACAGCTATTTAGCTGAAAATGATAGGGAAACTATAAATTTTGAATTAAAAATGAAAACAAACGAACAAATTTCATTTTTTTAAAAAAACTTAGAAAATTTTAAGTATATTTTAAGTAAGAGGTATATAATGATTACCTAAACAAAAGTAATAATATTTCATTCTTAACGACACTTGTCGTTTCTCCCTTTTAAGTTTGAAATTATTTTTGTTTAAACCAATATTTCGGTTAATTCTTTATGATATTAACAGATAATAAAACTTTTTAATTTTTTTCATAATGTGGCTTGTCGCTCCCTAGGCAAGCCATTCTCCCTTTAGAGAGTTGAAAGACTCTTTTGTTATTTGTATATAAGATTAGATATAAACAAGCAAGAAATTGCTTAGAACTTAATTTAGTTCATAAAAAAACGTGTTCCCCAAACACGTTTTTTTATTTTATATTATTTCTATGTTTAAACAAAAAATCCCAGACATAAATGTCTGAGATTTATTTATTTTATGCAGCTCTTCTATAACCTGCTCTTTGAGCGGCTTCTTCTGAACTAAAGACTAGTAGATTTCTTGCTGCAATATTGTTATAGGAAGGATGTGTTGGTGTGTAATAAACTCCACTCTTTTTACTAGCTCTTACTACTACTTTTCTAGATTGTTGTTTATTTTGTTGTGTTTGAGCTAATTGAACAGTCTCATTTTTCATTCCATCCTGTTCGTCAATTTTTTTCTTAGAAGCAGGAGGGGGAAGAACTTGTTGTTGTTCTTTATTCTCATCAGAATTATCTTCTTTTTTCTCTTCTGAAGACTGTTCTTCTAATTTTTTATCACGTTCTTCTTTTTTCTCTTGGAAAGTTTTTCTTTGTTCTTCTTTTCTAGCTTCACTGAAATGATTCGTCATTAACATAGTTAATATCATTACAAGTGTACTTACAATACCTAATACTACTTTTTTCAATCGTGTTTTACGCTGAATTAATCTTATAATAGGTGGACATAACAATATAAAACTTAGCACAAATACTATTACTGCATATCTAATGCCATGTGTAAAAACCATACTAAGTGATATTATCATAAACACTAGAAATATAAACCACAAAATAACTTGTCCATGTTCTTTTATGAATTTATTCACAATATTTCTCCTTAAAAATAATCACTTATCTATTTTAACACTTTCTTCACTAATAAACAATTATTTTCATAAATAACTTTAATTTTAATGAGATATTCGGCTTTTCTTAGAGATATATATTTATATAAATCATATAACTACTTTCTAGAAATCACCATAGCTATCCCTTGTCCTCCGCCTATACAAAGCGAGCAAACACCTTTTTCCTTATTATCATTTATTAGCGCATGAACTAAAGTAACTAAAACTCGACATCCACTAGCCCCAATTGGATGTCCTAGTGAAATAGCTCCTCCACGCGTGTTTACTTTATTTAAATCTAAACTTAATAGACGAGTTACAGCTATAGATTGAGCAGCAAAAGCTTCATTCATTTCAAATAAATCTATATCTTCTATGTTTAAACTCAATTTTTCTAGTACTTTTTGCGTTGCTGGAACTGGACCTAAGCCCATTACCTTATTGTCTAATCCTGTCGAAGCATAACCGTCAATATAAGCAAGTACTTCTAATTCTAACTCTTTCGCACGAGCTTCACTCATTAAAATAACACATGCTGCACCGTCATTAATTCCTGATGCATTACCTGCCGTTACAGTTCCATCTTTTTTGAAAGCTGGTCGCAATTTAGCTAAACTTTCTAATGTTGCGTTTGGACGAACATATTCATCTGTGTCAAAAATAATTTCTTCTCGTCTAGTTTTAATAACTATCTGCGCTATTTCGTTAGCAAACTGATTATTTTCAATAGCTGCTGTTGCTTTTTTCTGACTTAAAAGAGCAAATTCATCTTGTTCTTCTCTTGTTATATTGTATTGTTCTGCAATATTCTCCGCAGTAATACCCATATGATAGTTTTCAAAAGCATCTGTAAGACCATCATTTATTATAGTATCTTCTAATTCAAAACTTCCTAATTTTTGTCCAAAACGAGCATTCTTTGTATAATGAGGTGCTGCACTCATATTCTCAACACCACCACAAACTACTACATCATTATCACCTAGCAAAATTGATTGCACCCCAAGAACAACACTTTTCAGTCCAGATCCACAAACTTTATTTACAACAAAGGCACTTTTTTCTTTTGGAATACCTGCGTTAACTGCGATTTGACGTGCTACATTCTGTCCTAAACCAGTCTGCAAAACATTACCGAATATTATTTCATCAACTAGATTTGGATTAAGATTTATACTTTCTAATGCTTGTTTTACTAGCTCTCCACCAATTTTCGCAGCAGAAATATCTTTTAAACTTCCTCCAAAACTTCCTATAGCAGTTCTTTTTGCACTTACAATAGCAACTCTATTCATGTGTAATATCTCCTAATTTTGATTTCTAGTATATTTTACTATAAAAGCTAGAGTTGTTCAAATATTGTCTACACAAGACTATATTTATCGAAATTTTCATTCTGTAACACTTTTTAAATTTATTTGTAATATAAATGTAATATTTTTGTAACAAAGTATTGATTTTTGTAATTTTTAAATGTATAATATAAGTGTACAGAAATTATACAAAAAAGAAGGTGAATAACATGAACAAACTTCTAAAAATAACAGGTATATTTATTTTAGGAATTGGATTATTAACAGGATGCACAGATAAAGTAGCAAAAAAAGTAGATACTAATGATACTGTCACTATTGAAGTGAAAACAACGAAAGAAAAACCAACTTCTTTAGCTGATTTACAAAAAGAAGTTGAACATGTTGCCCAAACTAACAATAATAACAACAATATTAAAGATACTAACAATACTAATAAAGGTATAAACAAAAAAGTTACAACAAAAGTAACTACTCCTTCTAAACAAACTATTCAAAACAATAATACCCAAGCTTATAAACATGATTTAGCTAAAGCTGGGGAAATTTTACAACCTATGGCTTATGGTATGCTAAACTTACAAGGAAGCAGCACTGCTAATGTTGTGAGATACATTGCTAGTAATGATGGTAGCGACAATGTAGTAAAACAAATAAACTTAACTAAAGTATTGGATTTACTAAATACATATAACGCTCAAACGTTCCAAAAACAAGATGTATTACAAAGATTACAAAACGATAAAGAAATTGAATTTGTACAATTAAATAATCATGTTGCTGATTATAATAAAGAAAACTTAGGAAAATTAATGAATCACAAAAATAAAGTAGTGTACTTCGCAAAAGATCAAGTATTCTTAGCAAAAAGTGATATTGGCTACGGTGGTGCTACTGATGCAATCTTCATGCCAGTAGAAAAATGGGATATTAAAGGTGATAGAGTTCTTATCCCATACGTAAATGTTGCTACAAGAAAAACTGTAGGTATCATGACACTTCGCTTGAACAATAAAAATTATACTAGCGGAGCCAATAGAACTATGTACTACGTAGAAAGATTCGAATTATATTAAAAGAACAAAAGACATCGTCATTTCACATGGCGATGTTTTTTGAGTTAAGTTAAAATTGATATCCTGGGAACATCTTTACTGAAATAATATAAAAATAGGCAACGGACTTAAGTTCTACTCTAGTCAGTTGTCTATTTTGTAAGAATACTAAATTATTATTTTCACTTAGATTTATTAATATCCTAAAAAGATTCAATAAATATCAGTATTATTTTAATTTATCTTTAACGCTATCGATAACGCCTTCTACTGCATCTTTAGCATCTTCTGCAGCTTCTTTTACTTTAGAAACTACTTGTTCTGCTAATCCTTCACCTTCTAATGATTTATCTCCAGTTAATTTTCCTAAACCTTCTTTAACCGATCCTTTGATTTCGTCAAATTTATTTTCTAATGACATAATTGTACCTCCCGTATACTACATATCAATTTTCTATAAACTGAAATTAAATATACTTTTTCTTTAAATATTTTTTATAGATATTAATTTGTTAATTTCTATACTTTATATCATAAATCATTTTTAATTATTAATCAATGAAACTGCTCACAAAGTTTAAAAAAGTTACACTATTTATCATAAAACAGAATATAAAGACACTAGAAACAGGACTCTCATCACATTTATACGATATCGAAAAACCCCTTAGTAATGGTGATTTTGATTTATTTTTAAAACATTTTTACTATAAATAGATTTCTCTATTTTTTCTAAACAGTTTATCGAGATTAAATTTATTAATCTTTTTTAGAATTATTTATAAAAAGTATACACTATACTAAAATTATCAAATAAGAGAGACTAGGCATCCTAATCTCTCTTTAATTTTATTTATTGTATTTTTCTACTATTTTCTTGGCATTAGCTAGATTCATATGTTTTTCTTTTCTAAGTTCTTCAACGATTAATTCAATATTTTCATTATTAGCTCCAGCTAAAATCGCTAAAGATTTAGCATGTAACTTCATATGACCTTTTTGTATACCATCTCCTACCAACGCTTTTAGCGCTGCTAAGTTTTGAGCTAAACCTACTGAAACGAGGATACTCGCTAATGTTTTCGCATCTGGATTGTTTAATAATCCTCGCGCTACTTTTACAGTAGGGTTGATTCCGATAGATCCACCTACACTAGCAACTGGCATAGGTAACGTGATTTCTCCAACAAGTTCCTTAGCCTCTTTATCACAACGCCAAGTAGATAATCCTTTATAGTTACCATCTTTAGTTGCATAACTTTGGCATGCCGCTTCTATTGCTCGCCAGTCATTACCGCTCGCTATTACAACACTGTCAATACCATTAAAGATACCTTTGTTATGGGTAGCAGCTCTATAGACATCTGCTTTTGCGAATTTACTCGCAAGCTCAATTCTTTTAGCTAAATACTCACCATTTTCTCCTAAGTTTTCAAATGGAATAGCACATTTCGCTGTAACTAGTGAACGTGTCGCATAATTCGATAAAATCGCCATAAGAGCTACACCCTCAGTTAATGATTCTAACGAAACTTTAAGCGCCTCTAGCATAGTATTTAACATATTGGCTCCCATCGCCTCTAAAGTATCAACGATAAGGTAAACAACTACGAAATCTACATCTTCTTCTGATAGAACTTTGACATCAATATCACAAGCTCCACCACCACGCGCTACGATAGATGGATACGCTTCGTTAGCTGTTTTTAAAAGAAGTTCTTTACTCTGTAAAATACGCTCTACAGCAACAGTAGTATCTGCTATATCGTATAACGCAACATGACCAATCATTTTTCTATCAAGGATTTTTGTTTTGAAACCACCTGATTTCGTTACTATTTTTCCAGCATTACTACAAGCTGCAACTACCGATGGTTCTTCTGTAACAAATGGTACTATATACTGTTTTCCATCAACAGTAAAATTTGGCACAACACTAAAAGGTAATGAAAAAGTTCCAATTACATTTTCTACCATGTTGTTAGCTGTGTCAAAATCTAAAACTTTGTTATTTTTAAGAAGTTCTAGATACTCCTCACTTAAAATATCAGCTTGTTTAATAACCTCTAAGCGTTCACCAATATTTTTCTTATAAAATCCACTCCAAATTTTTTCCATAGTTCCCTCTACTAAAATTGCTTTTTATAAACTCTCTTGTGATTTTCAATTTTTTCTAAAACAAATCTGCTTTCATCTTGAATATCAGAAATATCTAAGTTTCCTTCTTCATCAACTGTAGTATCTCTAAAGAACATTTTTTCATATTCATCAATTGAAATACGTGTTCTACTGTCAAAATCGTCAAAACGATTATTTCTTAATTGTTCTCTATAACCATCAACTAATGTCATACTAAATACTTCAGCGACAGCGCCACTTCCGTAACTATATAACGCAATCTTATTACCCGCTTCTAAAGTAGTATTGTTCTCAAGTAACGATAACAGTCCTAAGAATAATGATCCTGTATAAATATTACCTACACGTTGACTGTATAAAATTGACTCATTAAAACGAGCAAGTAATTCTTCTTTTTTATCTTCTTCAGCTTGTTCTAATAATAAACTTAAACCTTTTAATCCTAATTTAGGATATGGTAAGTGTAGGCACACTGCAGAAAAATCATTAAGAGTTTTCTTAGATTTTTCAACAAATCTACCCCAAGTATTAGTTAAACAATCAAGGTATTGTTCTGTTGAGAATTTTCCTTCAACAAATGCATAATGTGAGTAATTAGGGCGCCAAAAATCCATGACATCACGAGTTAAACAAACATTATCATTATTGAACTCTAAAATTCTCGGATTGCTACTAACTAACATTGCACAGCTTCCAGCACCTTGTGTCGATTCTCCAGAAGATTTAACACCATATTTCGCTATATCACTAGCTATAACCAATACTTTTGACTCTGGATTATTCATTACATGATTTTTTGCGAAATCTAATGCTGCCGTCGCACCATAACATGCTTCTTTTACTTCAATAGCACGCACAAATGGCTGAACATCTAAAAGACCGTGAATAAATACCGCAGAAGCTTTACTTTGGTCAATTCCAGACTCAGTTCCTACGATAATCATGTCAATTTTTTCTAAATCATCTTTATCTAATATTTCATATGCAGCTTGTGCCCCAAGAGTTACTATGTCTTGAGATACCGGTGGAATACTCATTTCAAGTTGTAATAAACCTTTTGTAAATTTATCTGGTTCTATTCCACGCGCTGCGGCTAAATCACGAATATCTAAATAATAATTTGGCATTGCAAAACCAATTTTATCTATTCCTATTTTCATTATCAAATTCCTTTCGATTAAAATTCGAATCATTCATCTATACAATTTTTCCCAACTATAATTATACTATTAAACTATTAAAAATTAAAGTCTAATAGCCATATATTTCCTATCATGATTAAAATAATTCATGCAAATACTATTGTATAAAATTTTCATGAATTAGTCCATAGATAGCCATTAAAAACTATAAAACTTGAGCATATTTATTATAATGCTATAGACTTTTCAAATCCACTTATTTCAAGTATTTAATTAATCTAAATTAGTTGTTATTACGTCTAGTAAAATAGTTTTTACTCGAGAAAAAAATTTTTTGTAAGCATTTTTGTTGTTTATTTTTAATATTTTTCTTATAATTATTATATATTTATAAAAACCCCAGGAGGATTATTACTATGACATTTAAATTACCTAAATTACCTTATGGATTCGATTTCTTAGAACCAGTTATCGACGCTAAAACTATGGAAATTCACCACGACAAACACCACGCTGCTTACGTTAACAACTTAAACGCAGCTTTAGAAAAACACCCAGAATTCGAAGCTAACTGCATCTGCGGTTTATTAAAAAACATTGATAACGTACCTGCTGATATTCGTCAAGCGGTTATCAACAACGGTGGTGGGCACCACAACCACAGCCTATTCTGGAAATCTCTAACTAAAGCAGATTCTTCTGAATTCGCTGGATTAGTAAAAGAAAAAGTTGAAGCTGAACTTGGTGGATACGAAGAGTTCGTTAAGAGCTTTTCAGCTGCAGCTGCTACAAGATTCGGTAGTGGTTGGGCATGGCTAGCTTTAGATAAAGAAGGTAAATTAGTAGTTACTTCTACAGCTAACCAAGACTCTCCATACTTAACAGGTCTTACTCCAATTCTTGGATTAGACGTTTGGGAACACGCATACTACCTAAACTACCAAAACCGTCGTCCAGACTACATTAAAGAATTCTTCCGTGTTGTAAACTGGGATTTCGTTAACGAACGCCTAGCTAAACACTTAGAAAAATTAGGTAAATAATTACATAGATAAAAAAGCATTCAGGAGATCTAATTTCCTGGATGCTTTTATTCAGTAGTTTCTAAAGTAAATTTTCAATTTCAACATAATCACTTATAATCTTATTTATTTCAATCATAAGGTCTGTATTATCTACAGATTTTCTTGTTTTCTTTATATACTTTGACAACTCATTACAAACAGCTTATTATCTAAGTAACTTCTCAAAGTAACTTCCACCTACCTAATCAAAGTGGAAACTACTATGAAATGATTTTTTAGGTTGTGATTAAGTGTTAACGTTTAAATTAGAAATAAGACCAACTATGATAATACATAAATATCTTACCCTTTTATATCGTAATGATATCCAATTAGGCTTAGAACGCAATGAAACCTTCAAAGTTACTGGGAAAGACCTAATTACTGTTTCTAAAAAAATCAAACTAAAAAGACAAGGATTGAGGATATAGAATATCCTTAACCCTTGTCTGCTTCATTTTCTTTTACAAAATCTTTTTGTGAATCTTTTTCAGATAGTTTTTGGTCGATATATTTATTAATAATTTCATAAAATTCTTTGGTCACTTCACCATCTAATTTTGTCGAATTCTGAACTTGATTAACTCTCAATTGAACAGATTGAATACCGTAAGAGGCTTGTTTTTGGTGGATTGTTTCTAATTCTTCTTCTGAAATCGGGTTACCAACAATTGTCAAGATCAATTCATTGTCCCTTGACTTGTAGACTTGATTGATAACCGTATGATTGGCAAACTCTTTTCCTACAAACTGTTTGACACCTTCTTTTCGCGCTTGTTCTATCGTCAGAGTAACTGCCGAATAGCTGGCTGGAACAATCAATAATACAATCAAAGATATCAACCCCATTTTCATTTTAATGTTTAGCTCTTTAAATGAAGTTAAGGGAGATTTTCTCATTAAAATTTTTGCTCCAACAATGTTGGCTAGCATTATAAAGACACAGTTAATCAAGAAAAGATAGAGAGCTCCAAATAAAAATCGTATATTTCCATTAGCTAAACCATAGCCGGCAGTACAGATAGGCGGCATCAAAGCTGTAGCAATGGCTACTCCTGGCACAATATTATTTGTTTCTTTTTTCCTTGAACCGATCACACCAGCAACCCCACCGGCAATAGCAATTAAGACATCCCAAATCGTTGGAGAAGTTCGTGCAATCAACTCGCTACTTGCATAAGATAAGGGAGTAATCCAGAAATACAGAGTCGATACAAGTAAACTGACCAATACTTGAGTAAGTAAAACCCCTAGAGCTTGCTTGACTAAACGAATGTCAAAAATAGCTAAACCTAATCCTAGTCCAACAATTGGTGTCATGAGAGGTGAAATTAACATGGCTCCTATAATAACAGCTGTTGAATTCATATTTAGTCCGATAGAGGCAATAAAAATTGCACACATCAAAATCGCTGTATCTCTCGATCTAACATGAAGATCATCGTATAATTTTTCACGATATTCACGTGTTGAATAATTTCCAGGCATCTGTTTCTCCTTTCATTTAATCTATTTCTGTTTATCTACTGATGAGGATAGAGTGAGTTTCTATCAAACATTACATATGTAAATTTCCTTAGTTCTCACCTGTAAGTCTTTTAAAAAATATCTCTTTTTCTAGACAAATAAAAAAGCATCTATCAGTTGATTCTTTATATTATATCAAAAATTTCACAGTCTTTCACCAAGAAAACCCATCAGTTTAAAAGATTTTTATATCCTTTCCAAGATAGAGAACTTACAAAATTCCAGTTTCCTTATTCTAAGAACACAAGACTGGGAGCGACTCAAAAATCATGATTTCTTAAGAAATGATATGTGGGGTTGACCAAAAAGCATAAAGAAAAGCAAAAAAAAAGATTGATAAAAATTCTTTTCTTGGTTCTTTGTCAAGTTCAGGGCATAGAAAAAAATCACTCTAGAAATCTAGGCAGCAGTTTGTTGCTTAGATTTTTCCTTACTTTTATTAAGTTTGATATTATTTTTATATTCAGAAACAAATAATCTAGACATAATTAAAGTGCGTAATCTGAAATTACTAAAGCTAGAATATACATAAGATAGTCTCTTTAGTAGTTTTATTTTATTATTAAATCTTTCTAATGGTCCATTTGAATACTTATATTTAACAGCGTTAAACATATACTCTTTGTGTTTTTTCATATTAACTGCACCTTTAGATAATCTCCTAGTATCCATATCTATATACTTCTCTAATTCTATAGAATCTTTAGCTTTAATAGCTTCTTTTATCTCATGTATTCTCTCATAGCTAGCTATAAATTCAGCATCTATAACCAGTATATAATCTAATACCTCTTTTCTAGTTACATAGCATGTAAAGCTTCTAAAATAGAATGTTTTTGTTGAATTTACTTTATCTCTATCTTCTAATCTTACTTCCAGAAGTTCTCTAGAATAGTATAAGTAGAGGCTTTTTTATTCTTATATTAATTCATTAGTTTTACTCTAGCTTTGTTTAATTCTCTATTAATATTTTGAACTATATAGAATCTATCTATTATTATCTCAGCGTTAGGGAACATTTCTCGATACCTTGTTATTAGATGCTTACGATATTTATTATCAATCGTATTTATTATAGACAAAAAATCCCACAAACTTATGTTTGTGGGATAATTTTTTATGCTTTTTGTTCTTCGCCTTTTTTGAAGAAAATTCTATTTAATCTATCAACAATTGCTGATAAAGCTCCATCTCCAGAGATGTTACATGCAGTTCCAAAGCTATCTTGAGTGATGTATAATGCAATCATTAGAGATAACATAATTTCGTTGAATCCAAGAACTGATTGTAATAATCCAAGAGCCGCCATAACTCCACCACCTGGAACTCCAGGAGCAGCTACCATTGTTACACCTAGTAATAAGATGAATTTAATCATTACTGCAGCTGATGGGAATGCAGCACCATGTTGTAACCAGAATACTGCAGACGCACATGTAGTTAATGTAATTGTACTACCTGATAAGTGGATAGTAGCAAATAATGGAATTGTGAAGTTTGCGATGTTTTTATCAACACCCATTTTTTTAGTACTTCTTAGTGTTACTGGGATAGTAGCAGCTGAAGATTGAGTACCTATTGCTGTCATGTATGCTGGTAAGATGTTAACAAGCATCTTGAATGGGTTTCTAGCGTTAAGTGTTCCAGCTACGAAGTATTGGATAATAATGATTATTACGTGCATAATAATAATTAATACGAATACCATTGCGAAGATTTTTAAGATTTTGAATACTTCACCAGAAGCTGTGATGTTCATGAATACACCTAGGATATAGAATGGAAGAAGTGGAATAATTACTGTAGAAAGTAGTTTTTCGATGATTTCTCCGAAGTCTGCAAATCCTTGTTTAAGTCCTTCTGATTGAGTTGCCGAAATCCCAATTCCTAAGATGAATGAGATAATAAGAGCAGTAGTAACATCAAAAATTGGAGTCATTTTAAACTCGATAAAAGGTTTTAATAATAAATCCTCAGGGTTTTTGAATGATTGTAATGTAGCGTTAGCTAAAATATTTGGTAATACTGCTTCAGCTGTTAAGAATGCAAATGTTCCTGCGATAATTGTAGAAATATATGCAACTCCTGTTGATAATCCAAGTAATTTACCAGCGTTGTTAGAAACTTGGCTAATACCTGGTACGATAAATCCAACGATAATAAGTGGAATTGTGAATCCTAAGAATGAGCTGAAAATTGATGAGAATGTAACGAAAACTCTAATGATTGATGTTGATAGAGTACTTCCTAAAACTATCCCTAATGTTACAGCTATAATAAGTTTTGCTATTAATGGAATTCTTTTATATAAACTCATTGTCCGATCTCCTTTTTTATTTATTTATTGTATTTTTTAAAAAGACATGTGTACATTATACAAGAAAAATGTTTGTTTGTAAAGGGATTAAGACATATTTTTTTAATTATTTGAAAATTGTAAATTCCCAAAGTAAATTCCAGTTCAAATACTATATTATATATTTTTATTTTATCATTATTAGTATAGAAGTAATGGCCTTAGAAATTTCATAAATTTAATATCTCTTCTGTGTGCTAGTGAAAAAAGAAAAATGTTTTTTAACATATAATATTTAAATAAGGAAGAAATATCAAAGTTCAAAACTTTTTCAGTGTATATTTATATTTGTGGAAGATAGCGAAAGATCTAGTAAATCGAAATCAAGGTGAAAGATTTTTGTATTTAAGAATTAAATTGTTACTACTTACTGCAAATATAAATTTATGTTATAATATTTACATAAAAAATTCTTTGTGGAATACTGAGATTTAAATCATTTAAGGGATAGGATTGATAAAACTTTCAACGCTCAGGAATATTGTGAATTTTAAAATGAAAATTATTATAATATATGAAAAATTTATTTTAGGTGGATATAAAAATGAAAAAGATATTAATAACTATATTTAGTACAGCTCTTATTTTAACTGGATGTCAAACGAAAAATGGTAATATTGATGATAGTTTAACGAACCAAACAAGAGGAATAAATCATAATTTAGACGAAGTTGAAAAAAATCTTAATTATAAAATTTATGCTAGAGGGAATGAAACTAGTCTTATTAAACCGGCAACATTAAATTTAATTACTATTGGAAAGGAGGATAAAGATATTAAATTAAGTAATGGCTTTGCTGTAGATATAAGTGATGTCGTAGATTTATTTAATGAATATTTACCCGGTACATATTCGGAAGATGATGTACTGAAGTTACTTAGAGAAGATGAAAATTTTAAAGAAACTAATAAACAACTAGATTTGAACAATACTAAAAATGATATTGTAAAGTATTACAGTAAAGATAAAAAATTAGTAGTTAATTTCCAGGGAACAAGTGCAAATAATATTAAAACAGAATCTAAAGATAAGTGGAGAATAGAGGGAGATAAGGTTAGAATTAGTATATTAGATCCAATAGAAAAGGAGAGTAAAATTGGAGAAATAACTCTACGTCTTAATAATAAAAATTATAAAGATGGCAAAAAAAGATCGTATTATTATGTAGAAAGTGTGACTTATGATAATTCCAAATCAGAAAAGGAGAAAAATACGCCGACTAATCATAATTATGAAGCTGCAGCAGGTTTAGCTGAAGCAGTAGTTATTGGTGGTAATAGTGTAGGGCAATTTGGAAATCCATTGTATTTAGAGATGGTTACAGAACAAAGAAGAAAAAATCTACCTGGTAGGGATCGTGTCTATTCTATATCAACTGCCGATTACCTTGATATAGTTAATGCACTTAAGGAGAGAACTTATACTATGGATGAAGCATTAGACTTGTTGACTGCTTCTAGTGTTTATAGAATTGAAAAAGGAAATTCTAGTAGTTATAAGTATGAACGTAATGACGGAGGGAGTATTCGTTATTTTAAAGGAGATGATATAATAATCTTTACTATTGGACAACATGGAAGTTATTGGGCAAATAAATTATCTGATAAATCTTCTTGGAAAATAGATGGAGATAGAATAATAGTACCTGTAATTGGGAATACTCCTGTGAATCAAGATAAGGGAATTGTTGGTTCGGTTACCCTTAGACTCAATAATAAACAATATTCTGGTGGTAATAGGAAATCAATTTATTATGTAGAAAAAATTGAAAGAGGAGAGAACTATTAATTTTAACTGCTCATGCTTTCTGAATTATTTTGCGAGTTTGGAATCGTATGAAATAATATTATAAATCTAGACAGTATTTTTGGATTTTTTGTCAAATTCAGGATGTGTAGAAAATAGAATCTAGGTAGCAGCTTGTTGTACAAACGTCAATTTTAATATGTCAAAAAAATTAAAAATGAAAAGGTACATTTTATTTATCTTGGCAATGAGGTTCTAATGAAAACAGTAGTGATCTTCTTAGGGAATATTATTCTAAAAAGACTAATTTAAGTTTAGTTAAATTAATTGCAATCTAATTCAATTAAGCAATAGGCTCCGAAAATATCTAAATTATAAAACACCATTTGAAGGATCTACACATCAAAATCACAATTTTTGAGCCACTCCCAAATTGAAAATCAATAAAAAAAGCTTAAAACCTCAAATTATTATTGAGATTTTAAGCTTTTTGCAGTTATTAGATTAATTTGAATACATCATTTAAGTTCTCAGCCATTGTTGGGTGAGTGAAGATTTGATCTCTGATGTAAGTGTAAGGAATTTTGTTATCAATTGCCATTTTAATTAGGTTGATAATTTCTTCTGAGTTTTTACCAAATAAAGTAGCTCCAAGAATTAAGTTAGTATCTTTATCTACAGTTACACGGAATAATCCACGTGGATCTTGGTTAACAGCTCCTCTTGGCATGTTAGCTACTGGTAATGATGCTACTGCAACATTAGAGTAAGCTGCTTCAGCTTCTTCTTTGTGTAATCCAACGTGAGATAATGCTGGAGAGATGAATGTTGAGTAAGGTACGTTTTTACGGTCAGCAGTTGTGTATTCTTTATTACCGTGTAAGTATCCATTAACTACTCTGAAGTCATCTAATGATACATAAGTAAATTGTAATCCACCGTTAACATCACCAACTGCAAATACATTTTCTACAGCTGTTTGACAGAATTCGTCAACTACGATTGTTCCGTTTGGACGTAATTCGATGTCAGTGTTTTCTAATCCTAATCCTTCAGTGTTAGCACGACGTCCAGTTGCATGTAATACTGCTTCGAATTCTAATGGACCGTATTTTTCTGTATCAACTACAACAAGTTCTCCGTTATTGCGGATTTCTTTTGTTGCAGTTCCTAGTTTGAACTCGATTCCTGCTTCTTCTAAGTATCCTTGAGCAAGTTCAGCGATATCTTTATCTTCTCTTCCTAGAATTCCAGGAGCGAAATCGATAACTGTAACTTTAACTCCAAGACGAGCGTAAAGGTTAGCGAATTCTAATCCGATGTTACCTCCACCGATAATTCCTAGAGTTTTAGGAGCTTTTTCTAATTTTTGGAATTCAGTGCTATCATAAACATTTTTAGATGTTGTTAAACCTGGAATTGGTAATACATTATTTTTAGCTCCAGTGTTAATTACTACGATTTCACCTTCAAGTTGTTTAGTTTCTCCGTTAGCAGAAATTTCTACTACTTTGTTAGAAACGAATTTAGCGTGAGCTGTGTAAACATCAACGTTTGGACTGCTGTCTAACATAGCGAAGTTTTTAGCGTTAAGCTTAGAAACAACAGCATCTCTTGTAGCTTTAGCTTCTGCGAAGTCTTTTTTGTTATCTGCAGCTACGATTAAAGTTTTAGTTGGGATACATCCGATATTGATACAAGTACCACCGTACATTGCACTGCTTTCTTCAACTACTGCTACTTTTTTTCCTTCTTTAGCGAATGTTGCTGCTAAAGTTTTTCCGGCTTTACCGAATCCTACTACTAATAAATCATATTTAACCATAATTTGATTCCTCTTTTACTTTAAATTTTATTGTTTATTTTTTATATCTGTAGAATAAATATAAATGAAAACTCTTTAGTTCATATTTTACTCCTAGTTTTTCAAAATTTCAAGTATTTCGCCTACAAAAGTAGACAATTTTTTTGAAAAATTATTTTAAGGAAATGAATTACGCTTCAAATCGTTATAATATCAACGTTTTCAAGAAAAAAATTTTTGATATTGTTTTGATATTGCTTCTCATTATGGTATAATATCTCTTGTACAAATATGAAATTTTATGGAGGAATACAATGACATTACCTAATTGTCCAGAATGTAAAAGTGAATATACTTATGAAGATGGAAATATGCTAGTGTGTCCAATGTGTGCTCATGAGTGGTCACCAGAAGATGCTAGTTCAGCAGAAGAGGAAAAAGTTTATCGCGATGCTAATGGGAATGTACTTCAAGATGGAGATACAGTTTCTGTAATTAAAGATTTAAAAGTTAAAGGTAGTTCTTCTACATTAAAACAAGGAACTCGCGTTAAAAATATTAGATTAGTTGATGGAGACCACAACATTGATTGTAAAATTGATGGTTTCGGTGCTATGAAACTAAAATCTGAATTCGTTAAAAAAATATAATAAAAAAAGAGCTGACTCAATAGTAATTTTGATGAAATCACTAGAGAGAAAAGCTCTTTTAATTTTTTTTATCTTTTTATTAACTTCAATATTTTTCTTCTTAATGGTAATCCGTAGTTGTACATTAGATTGAATGTGTGAGAGATTACTAAATCGAACTCTCCGTAATATTCAACAATATTAGGAGCGAAATTAGATTTGAATGCTAGAAGGCTGTCGCTTAAATCTCCTTCGATACCTCCCATAGAAGCAGTAGTGCATCCTAGTTCTTTCATTTTTAACATGCTATCAACATATGTTTTATACTGTGCTGGAATTTTAGAAAATTTATCGTTCATTCCTGCATATAGCATCTCAGCATTTTTTCCATAGGCGATAGAAATAACTCCACAAAGTATTTCTTCTTGTGTACTATTGAAACTTTCGAAGAATTCAATTAGTTTGTTTGTAGAATTAAATTGATCTTCCAAAGTTTTTCTTTTCTTATGCATATTTTCACCAAGTTTAAGTATTTCTTGTTCTAGAGTTTCTTTTTTTTCTCTAGTCTTAGCTAATGCATTGGCAATATCGAGATACGCTATATAAACAAGTGCACGTTCTTTATATAATTCCATAAGCTTTTTAAAATAATCTCTGTTTCGTAAAGAAATATTTTTTCTATTTTCAGTACATTCTAAAACAAACATTAAGTCATCTAACTTATCTATTTCAACTTGTCTAACTTCTACAAAACGCTTATCTACATCTTTTAATAAACGTTTAGTGTGCTTAGGAAGTTTCTCAGGGAAATCTTCTAACATCGTTACAGCGTTAAAACGAGGTTGAATAGTATCGCTCATTTTCATAGTTAAACCATGATGAGAGAATTTGTTCGATTTAAAGGCATTTAATATATTTTTATCTACTAGATTTTCTGATTCTTTATTAAATGCTTCTAGTTTTTCATTATTTAAAGGTTTAGGTATATCTATTTTTACAAGTTTAGCTTTATTCTTTCTAGCGTATTTAGCTAGATTTTCTAAGAAATAGTTAAGTAATTCTATGTTGTTATAATCTAATAGTGGACCTCTAGGTAGATACCACATACCTTTTCTTATAAGTATTTGTGCAGTCGCTAATAGATTGTTATTATCATCCATAACTCCAACACGTTTAAAATCCCAATTATCTTTTATTTGAGTCCATTCAGGAGATTGAAAAATGGTACAGTAGTCATTTTGTAAGATAAAATCTGTATATTGATTAATATCTATATTATCAATGAATTTCATTTTTACATCCTTTCTTTGTCATATAAGTTTTATATATGTTTTATACTACTACTAGATTATACAATATAACCGTAGAAAAAGAAACACATAAATAAAGCAACATGTAAAAGAGAAAATATGGTTAAACTAATAATAGAGCTATTTACAATCGTATACAAAACTTATATAATTAATGTATAAAATAATTTAAAGGAAGTAATTGCGATGAACATGAATATAGTGTACATTATGCTTGGTTTTATATTTGTCTACGCGATGATTGCTAACGCAAGAGACAAGATAAAAAAGCGTGATGAAAAGAGTAAAGAAGCATTTGAAAGACTCCAAAGCGCGTCTTATAAAAAGGAATTAGAAAAAGTTATAAACTTAAGTCAAGATGATGCATTTAACATTGCAGCATTAAGAAAAGCATACTTTTTAAATGGAAAAGATGCAAAAAAAATAGTAGAGATTTTCAAAAAAAATAGATAGAAAAAAAGAAACTCAACAGATCGATTTTTATAGATCGAACTGTTGGGTTTCTTCTATATATTGATTATTTTCCTTCGATAGTAATCAACCATACTTCACTACGAGCTGAAGTTTTGAAAGGCGGTCCCCAAAAACCATAACCTGCAGAAGTGAAGAAATGTTTATCACTAATCTTCGCATAGCCATGATCTAGAGTATACACTACATCTGTGATAAAGTTTAACGGCCATAGTTGTCCGCGGTGAGTATGCCCAGAGAGTTGAACATCTATAGGCAAAGTAGCGTGATAATCTACAGCATCAGGTTGATGATCGATAAGAACAATTGTCTTATTTAAATCAACACTCCTAAGAAGGTCAGCTGTATCAAGTCTATCGCGACTGACACTCTTATCCTTACGACCTACTAAAGTTATATCGTTATTAAGTGTAATGCTTTCATCAAATAGTGGGATTATCCCTGTCTTCTTAACTTCATTTACTATTTCTAGTGCATCACGATCGTGATTCCCCATCGTAGTATAAACTCCTAGGGGAGCTTTTAACTTACTAAGATTTTCTTGCATATTGCGTTTTTTATACATAACCATATCATCGTCCATAAGATCTCCTGCGATAACTACAGCATCTGGCTTCTCTTCATCAACAATCTTATTCAGTTTCTCAAGTTGAGAATTTGAGAAAAATGTTCCAAGATGAAGATCAGAGACCATAGCAATTTTAACAGGTTTATCAAGGTGTTTATCAACCTTGATAGTCTTATTAATAACAGTAGGTGAGTATGCCCAAAATAGTCCAAGAGCAGTCATACCTATTAAGTATAGAGTAGTTATGCTTAAACTAAGTCCTTGAGTAAGGTTTAATTTAAAGATTTTTAGTAATAACTTAGCTACTAATAAAATAACACCTATGACAGCACCATTTAAGAAGTAGAAGTACCAGATGTTCCCGTAGTTCACCCACGGTGCTCCTAATCTTAGCATATAAGCTATGATAGAAAAGTTAGCAACGATAAATAGCACGATACCAATAGCTAATTTAACCTTAGCGGGAACAAAAGGTGAAATCATCCATTTTAAACCTAGCCACATCAGTGCTACAAGTATTTCATATACTGTGAATACTCCAATGAAAGCAACGATAAATTTCCAATTATTCAATATCAATTCTCCTTTAATCTATTTAATAACAAATGTAAGGGAGTGACTTAAAAATCGTGATTTCAGAGAAATCGATTTTGTCGAGTCATCCCCGCAAAGTTTATGAGTTATCATATACACTTTTTTAAAATTTAGGACTTTTGGATCAGCCCAAACAGCGTGCTATTCATTATACAATATCTAGCTTCAATTGTCATTAAATTAGGTTGGAAATATAGTGGAAATGCATTATGTTTATCTTGTATTTATTTATTATTGATAAAATCAGGTAAAGATAAATTACTATTATTTAAGAAAGAAGTAAATTGTTCAATATCATTACTATATATATTTGTTAAAATTATTTTAACATCATGTGTAAATTCACTTGTATTAATTGGATTACAAGTTCTATCAAATCTATCTTCACCCTGGGAATATTCGTTATTTATGCGTTGAATAAATAAAAACATATCTTTTCTAAAGCATTTATTTTAATATCGTTATTTTTCTTATAATCAGGAGATTTAAAATATAATAGAGTCTCTATGAATTTTCTAACATTATTAAAATGTGGAAGTTATTTTCGTTTTCCTCCTCAGTAGAAAGTACGCGTCTAATGGTACAATTTGTTTTGACATCTTGTTTTCCTCCATTCCTTCTTTTATGTTTTTATTATAAAGGAAGTTATATTCAGAAGATAGATACCTTGTTATTGGACGCTTACCTTACGAAGCAAAAAAGCCCTCGAAAAATATCGAGGGCTTTCTACTATATTTAAAGATTTATTATAAACTTTAAATTAGTTTTTGTCGTTTTTACGACGTCTTGCTGCTGCAAGTAATCCACCTAGGATTCCTAATCCTAATCCTGCTAATCCAGTATTAGTTTCAGTTGTACCTGTGTTAGCTAAACGTTGTCCTAATTTAGCATTTCCATCTGTACCATTACCGTTGCTTCCATTATTAGCTGCTTTAGCTTCTACTAAGTCACTTGCTGGGATTACTACTTTTTGTCCATCTGGGTAAACAATTGTTGCTTCTCCATTATCAGCAATTGTGATCTCAGCATCTTTAAGTTTTGGATTTGCATCGATCAATGCTTGTTTAACAGCTTCTTTTTCTGCATCTGTTAATTTAGCTGGATTTTCCACTACAACTTTTCCTGGTCGTGTTGGAACTTCTTGTTGTCTAAAGATATCTTTAGCTGCGATTGTGTAAGCTTTACCATCTTTAGTAATTACAGTTGCATTTCCTGCTTTGTCGAAGATAACTTC